>OMGU01000007.1_pt1 | contig 245253 bp, 257 predicted proteins | sample 1646121 | NCBI WGS metagenome assembly OMGU01 (sample SAMN05578581, study PRJEB25193) | human gut metagenome | biome: Human Microbiome; feature: human-associated habitat; material: feces | host: Homo sapiens | place: USA:Birmingham
GATCGATTACGTCATCCCCGGCAACGACGACGCTATCCGCGCTGTCAAGCTGATCGCTGGCGCTATGGCTGACGCTGTTCTGGAAGGCAAGCAGGGCAACCAGGAGGCTCCCGCTGAGGAAGCTGCCAACGCCTGATTTCTGGCTGTACAGAACAAACCCGTGAAATAACGTGTAAGGGAGACTACAAAAATGGCTATTTCTGCAAAGGACGTTATGGAACTGCGCAAGCAGACCGACTGCGGCATGATGGAGTGCAAGAAGGCTCTGACTGAGGCTGACGGCAACTTCGAGAAGGCTATTGAGATCCTGCGCGAGCGTGGTCTGGCTACTGCTGCCAAGAAGGCAAGCCGCGTTGCTGCCGAGGGTATGGTCTACGCTGACTACTGCCCCAAGTGCAAGGTCGGTGTTGTCATCGAGGTCAACGCTGAGACTGACTTCGTTGCCAAGAACGACAAGTTCGTTGATTTCGTCAAGGAAGCAACCAAGGTCGTCATGCTGCAGAACCCTGCTGATGTTGAGGCTCTGATGGCTTGCAAGACCGAGGCTGGTGAGACCGTTGACGAGGCTCTGAAGAACCTGATCCTGGTCATCAAGGAGAACATCAAGATTCGTCGTTTCGTCCGTTACGAGGGCGTTTGCTCTGCTTACGTCCACGGCGGCGGCACCCACGGCATCCTGGTCAACTTCGAGACCACCAACGACATCGACAGCAAGGACGAGTTCACTGCTTACGGCAAGGACATCGCCATGCAGGTCGCAGCTGCTAACCCCAGCTATGTCGATGAGGCTTCTGTCCCCGCTGAGGTCGTTGCCAAGGAGAAGGAGATCATGCTGGCTCAGATGGCTGGCGATCCCAAGACCGCTAACAAGCCCGAGGCTGTGAAGCAGAAGATGATCGAGGGCAAGATCAAGAAGTTCTTCAAGGAGAACTGCTTGGTCGATCAGGAGTTCGTCAAGGACGGCGATCTGTCTGTTGCTCAGTACACCGCTAAGGTCGCTAAGGATCTGGGCGGCGAGATCAAGATCGTCAAGTTCACCCGTTTCGTGAAGGGCGAGGGCCTGGAGAAGCGTGCTGATGACTTCGCTGCTGAAGTTGCAAGCATGGTGAAGTAATTCAGTCTGACTGAATGAATTTAAGAGCTGTGGTACCTGTAACAGGGTGTCACAGCTCTTTTTGTTTGTGTTTGAACGGGAAGTGTGCTATCATAGGAACAATTACAATGAAGGGAGGGCTGGAAGTGAAGAATCTCAACCAGCCGCTGTACCGAAAAAAGGAAGGCGGCATCTGACAGGAGATGTTACGATGAAAACACAGAAACTTGAGATCAGCGGTATTCCTGCTTTGCTGTACGGGGAAGAAAGCCGAAAAGTATATCTCTATGTCCATGGCAAAATGGGATGCAAAGAAGAAGCCCTGCCGTTTGCAGAGCTTGCCTGCCCGGCAGGGGATCAGGTTCTTGCTGTTGATTTGCCTGAACATGGAGAGCGCAGGGGCAGCTCCGAGAAGCTGCTGCCGTGGGTGGCGGTACCAGAGTTGGAAGCGGTCTATTCCTATGCTGCAGAGCGTTGGAAGAATGTTTCGCTGCGGGCTACAAGTATTGGAGCCTGGTTTTCCATGTTGGCCTTACAGGCAAAGCCTTTACGGAGTGCTCTTTTGCTCTCACCAGTGGTAGATATGGAAGATCTTATCACCAATATGATGCAGTGGGCAAATGTGAGTGAGGCCCAGTTGAAAGAAGCAGGGGAGATTTCCACGGATTTCGACGAGACGCTGTCGTGGCAGTATCTCTGCTGGGTGAGGGAGCATCCCTACCGCTGGAAAGCGCCCACGCAAGTGCTCTATGGCGCAAGGGATAACCTGACTTCCAGGGCAGTGCTTGAGCAGTTCAAACAACGGACAGGTGCGCATCTGACCATCATGGAAGAAGGAGAACACTGGTTCCATACCGAGCTGCAATTGGCTGTTCTGCAGGAATGGGAGCGAGCACATATCTGAAAGAAGAGGAGAGAGGAATAGTGAAGATGCTGTGACCTGAAAAGGATAAAATAAAATCTCCCACTGACGGGGTTCGATGTCGTCAGTGGGAGATTTTTATCGTTTTACGGTCAAACCGTGAAAACCTCAGATTTTGGCCTCGCTGTTGTGCTCAGCCTTTTTGTAAGCAGAGAAGGAGTGGAACACAATGTTCAGACCCAGAACGATCAGCAGGACAGCCAGGATCAGCTGCAGGCCGTTGGCAATGAACACGGCACCCCAAGTGGTCTCGCCCGCAGGAATGCTGACAGAAGCGGCGGTGCTGATGGCCTTGACTATGGCAATCAGGCGCTGCACCAGAGCGGTGAAGGTGACGCACAGCATGATGATCAGCGGGGGGAACAGCATCTTGTTGCTGCGGCCGGTGACCTTCAGGAAAACGCACAGGGTAGCCAGAACCAGAGCGCTCAGCAGCTGGTTGGCGGAACCGAACAAAGGCCAGATGTTTGCGTAGCCGATCTTGGTCAGCAGGAAGCCGAAGGCCAGAGTGAGGAAGGTGGAGAAGTAGACGTTGCAGAACAGCTTGCGCCAGCCCTCAGCGTGCTCCATGTCGTCCACACTGAACAGCTCCTGGAAGCTCATGCGGCCGATACGGGCCACAGCATCCAGACTGGTCAGGGCCAGAGCGGAAACACACATCGTCATAAAGACCGTTGCTGCATAAGCGGGAACGCCGAACATCTCGAAGAAACCGGCAACACCACGGCTGAAGATCTGGAACGGGGTGCCTGCAGCGGGGGTGCCGTCCGCAGCAGCGGCAGCACCGGCAACGCACAGGGCCAGAACAGCCAGCAGGCTTTCCAGGATCATTGCGCCATAGCCAACCTTCAGCATATCCTTCTCGTTCTCAACGGTCTTGGAGGAAGTACCGGAGGAGACCAAGCTATGGAAGCCGGAAACAGCACCACAGGCAACGGTGACGAACAGGATGGGGAACATGGTACCCAGCTTCTCGTTGGTGAAGCCGGTGTAAACGGGCAGATTCATGGTGGGGTGTGCAACAACCAGACCAACCACAGCGCCTGCGATCATGGCAACAAACATGAAGGTGGTCATGTGGTCCCGGGGCTGCTTCAGCAGCCACATGGGAAGCACGGCGGCAAAGAAGATATAAACGAAGGTGATATAGCTCCATGCGGCCTTGCCCAGGATGATGGGCAGATTTGCGCCAATGACAAAGGACAGCACGATGAAAACGATGCTGATGACGCTCTCCTTCCAACCGGAGAAGTTGAACTTCTTCTGGATCAGGCCAAAGACCACAGCGAAGACCATGAACATGATGGAGACCATGCCGGCAGCGCCGTTGGTCTGAGCAGCGTCCACCAGAGCGCCGTCCGCGCCGTAAGCATTGAAGGTGCCAGCGACCATGTCAGCAAACGCTGCAATAACGATGCCGCAGAACAGCCAGCAGAACAGCAGGAACAGCTTGCGGCCCATCTTGCCGATATACTTTTCGATCAGCATACCCATGGACTTGCCGTCATTCTTTACAGAAGCATACAGAGCGCCGAAGTCGGTAACAGCACCAAAGAAGATGCCGCCCAGCAGGACCCACAGCAGAACAGGCAGCCAGCCAAAGGCAGCAGCCTGAATGGCACCGGTAACAGGGCCGGCACCTGCAATGGAGCTGAACTGATGTGCAAAAACGGTCCAGCCGTTGGTGGGAACGTAATCCCGACCGTCCTCATGGACGACCGCAGGGGTCTTGGCGGTGGGATCGATGCCCCACTTGTTTGCCAGCCAGCGTCCGTAGAGGGTGTAAGCACCAAACAGACACACGGCTGCGATCAAAACGATGACCAGCGTGTTCATTTCTTTTACCTCTTTCCTTTGCTTTTCATGCGGCAAAGAGGTCACGCTGTGGCTCCTTTGCCTGAAAATTGTGTATACTTTATCCCCATTTTCATAATTTGTCAATATATTTCGGAGCAGTTCAGAGGATGTGCTAATTCGACAGAAAATCAGGCAAAAAATTTTAGGTGATTTTATTTCACTTGTGAAGAGAAGAAAACTGTGGACACGCTGAATTGAAAACGATTCACGCAAAAGACTTGACTTTCGCACTTTCGTGTGCTAAAGTGATAACATAATATGATTCTTTCTGTCAGAAGTTCCGGCGTTTGCCGCAGAGGAGACCGCAATGACTGAGAAAAATTCCAGAAAAAACGAGACTGTAGATGCACTGTTCGATGCCATCCTGAGCCTTGAGAGCCGGGAGGAGTGCTATGCTTTTTTTGAGGATCTGTGCACAGTAAAGGAGATCTCCGATATGGCACAACGGCTGGAAGCGGCAAAGCTGCTGCTTGGCGGCCGCACCTATGACCAGATCGTGAAAGAGGTAGAGATCAGTACGGCGACCATCAGCCGTATCAATCGCTGTATCCAATACGGAACCGGCGGTTACCAGAGCGTAATTGAAAAGATCTCTGCACAGGAGAAAAAGCAGTAACGGCTGCACGGCAGGGGACATAGGATGGGGTACACCTTATATAGAAAGGATGAGTCCCCTATGGCAACGATCAATTGTCCCACTACGTTGGAATGTCCGGCCCTGCCCCGTGTTACCCTGAGTCAGGCTGTGATCGATCTGATGGAAAGTATCGCGCTGCAGGAAAGTGCTCTGAGCCACATCCTCTGCGCCGAGAGCCAGAAGATGAAAACCGCACTCGCCATGAACGAGATCGACCTGTGCAAGCTGCTGGAAGTGAACGATTCGGCCACCAACATGGTGCACGCCGTGGCAAATCTGGAGCTGGTGCTGAAGGAAAAGCTGGAGTTTATCTCCAATAACCTCTATTATCCCTCCGCTGATAACGGTGCTGCAGCCCAATAAGCCTGCATGACCCCCTGCCTGTCCGCATTCTGGCGGGCAGGCATTTTGCGTTTTAAGGCCAGATTGTGACCGATTTGTATAAAAACAATAAAAACGATTTGTTGGAATTGCTGAAAGCGCAATTCTGTGCTATACTATACCGTGTATATGTGTGAAAGAGAGGGAAACGAACTTGCAGCACTATGACGTGATCCTATTTGACGTGGACGGAACCCTGATCGATTCCGCCCCCGGCATCCTGAATACACTGGAAGAAGTTTTTACCAAGATGGGCGTGGATGTCACCCATGTGAACCTGCGGCGCTATCTGGGGCCGCCGCTCCGCAAGAGCTTTGGAGAGCATTTTTCTGACCCTGCAAAAATCGAGGAGGCCACCGAGCTCTATCGGGAGAGTTACCGCGAAAAGGGCAGCCATGAGGGTACGGCCTACCCCGGTGTGGCAGAGATGCTGTGCCGCCTGAAGGAGGCAGGATTTGTGCTCTGCACCGCAACCTCCAAGCCGACTGTGGTCGTGACTCCCATTCTGGAAGAACAGGGACTGGCCCCTTACTTCGATTTCATCGGCGGCGCGTCCATGGATGAGAGCCGGGATACCAAAACGGAAGTGGTGCGCTATGTTCTCACCCAGCCCTGTGTACAGGGCAAGCGGGTGCTGATGGTGGGCGACCGCAACGATGATATGCGCGGTGCTGCTGATTGCGGGCTGGATGCCGCCGGTGCCCTGTATGGCTACGGCAGCAGGGAAGAACTGGAGCCCTTTGGCCCGGTGCTGCTGGCGGAAAGTTGTGAAGAACTGACGGACAAGCTCCTGGCCTGCCGTGCAAACGGTTGAACGATAGGATAAGTGGTGAATATAACATGAATCATAAGAATCAATCGGATAAACAGTCTATGACATCGCTGCAGCGGCAGGCCGTTCTGGTCTGTGTGGTCTGCGCACTGGCGGCTTTGCTGACCGTAGGCATCACCCTGACCCTGCTCAAACGGGGAAAGCCGGAAACGCCCGGTATACCCGCAGACTCTGTGCCGACGGACACCACCGGGGACGGTGAAAGCACAGATCTTGCCAATCACTATCAGATCGATAACACCTCCAGCGCTCTGCTGACTGAAACAGCGGATGCGGGCACGGAATATCTGGACAGCACCCTGTTTCTGGGAGACTCCAACACCGTGCGTCTGTATAACAACGGTCTGATCTCCTTGCAGCAGTTCTGCGCCAAGGAGGGCATTGGCACCCAGGTGGCCCTGAACGAAGGAATCGTCACCTTTAAGAATGACACCACCCACTACACCATCGCACAGGCGGTGGCAAAAATGAAGCCCCGCCGTGTCGTGATGACCTTTGGTACCAACGACACCGGCATGGAGGTGGCTGATTTTATCAGTAACTATACCGCGCTGGTGCAGGCCATTCAGGAGGCTTACCCCTACACCGATATCATCGTGAACACGGTGCCTCCTATCCCGGAGAATCACTCCAATTACCCCCATATGGATCAAGCCAAGATCGATGATTTTAATATGGCACTGCTCAACATGTGTGAACAGCTGGGGGTCAGATTTCTGAATACGGCTGAGGTCCTCAAGGGAGAAAATGGCTACGGCCAGCCGGATTACTACACGGATGGTGATATCCACCTCAAAAGCGCCGGTCTCAAGGCTGCGCTGAACTATCTGCGCACCCATGCTTACCAGACCGAGGATCGCCGCCCGGACACCAATAATATCCCCACCCGTACGTTGGAATATGTATCCAACCCCAGCTCGGCGGTGCAGGCCCCCAGCTCGGAAGAACCCGCTTCTTCCAGCGAGAGTGAAAGCGTCAGCAGCTCTGAGACTGCCAGCGTTAAGTTTGAGGCCCGTTATCAGGTGGAAAAGAGCGGCGGCGGCACCCTGAGCTGTGGGAACGAGAGCGGCAAGACCAGCCTGACATACGGTATCACAGATGCATCCCAGTCGCTGACTGTCACGGCCACCCCTGCGGAGGGCCATGTGTTCGTCAAGTGGAGCGACGGCGTGACCAGCAAGACCCGTACCGATACCGGCTTCAAGCAGAATCTGGACGTAACAGCCGTGTTTGCCGCTGCTTCCGTTCACATCTCGGAAGGCAAGGCTTCCGCCGGCTCCTATGTCTTTAAGGCTGCGCTGGAGGGTAAATATGCCAAGAGAGAAAACCTGCATTGGTTCGCCAACGGTCAGGAAGTGAAGGAGGCCGCAGGCCAGACAACGGTCACCGTGTCCGCTTCGGCCATCACCAGCGGCAGCTATAAGATCTATGCGGTGGTCGTGTACAACGACTGCGCCGTGGTCAGCAATGCGCTGACCATCACGGTCAGCCCGGAGCCCGCTTCCAGCTCAAGCTCCGGCAGCTCTTCTACTTCTTCCGGCAGCACATCCGCGTCCTCTTCGGAGAGCAGCAAGTCTGAGAGCTCGAGCAGCAGTTCTTCCCACAGCACGGCGGAAAGTGAGAGCAAGAGCGAATCCAAGAGCGAGAGCACCTCTTCTTCTCACAGCAGCTCGGAGAGCAAGGCAGAGAGCACATCGTCCTCCAGCAGTGCTGCCTCTGAGAGCAAAACGGAATCCAAGGAGCAGACCAACAGTGAATCGGTCTCCGTTTCGGTTGAAAATGATATTGAGCCTGCAGAGGAACCTTCCGCTTCCACCGAAGCAGAAGCCAGCCGGTAAACCTTTTTCTGTCTGCCCGCATAGGCTGGGCAGAAGGGAGGGAGCCGGATGTTCTGTGAAGAGATCAAGATCCCCGGGCTGCCCGGTGAGGGAACTGTGACCGATGGCAGTGTGGATTGGTATGAGATGGACTGGGAGAATGTGGACAACGGCATGACCGAGGAGCAGATGCCCAGAAACGTTGACAAACCCTGCGCCGCACAAGATCCGTGCACAGACAATTCCCCGGTGCAGACCGATGATGAAACCTATGAGATAGTTCAGGAATAACCGGAAGCCAGCTCTGCCGGGGCGGGGCTGGCTTCTCGCTGTTCTTTTGATCTGGGAAAAATTCCCCGGTGATCGGGGACAAGCGTCCCGGAAAATGACACAAGCATGAAAGAGGGGTAATGAACCATGGCAAAATACTACTGTGTTCTGTTTGATGCTGATAATACGCTGCTGGATTTTGATGCAGCGGAAAACAAGGCGCTGGCTGGCACCCTGCGGGAGTACGGCATTGAGCCGGATGCCGAGACGGTGCAGACCTACCGCACCATCAACGAGGAGCTCTGGCGGCAGCTGGAAAAGGGTCAGATCCGCCGAGACAAGCTGATGGGGGAGCGGTTCACCCGCTTTCTGAAGGCAGTGAATGCCGCAGGCAACGGTGTGGAGATGAACAAATTCTATCTGGATCAGCTCTCTACCCACCCTGACCTGACATCTCCCAACGTGCTGGACGTGCTCCGGGAGCTTTCCGAAGTGGCAACACTGGCTGTGGTGACCAATGGCTTTGACCGGGTGCAGAGCCGCCGTGTGCGGGAATCCGGCATACTGGATTTTGTGGAGGATGTGTTCGTTTCTGAAAAAATGGACAGTGAAAAGCCCAACCGCAAGATTTTTGATGCCGCGCTCCGTGCGCTGGGCGTGGAGAACCGTGAGCATGTGCTGATGGTGGGCGACAGCCTGAGCAGTGATGTGCAGGGCGGTGTGAACGCCGGGCTGGATACCTGCTGGTATAACCCCAACCACGCCGAGAATCCCGGCAAGGTCGTTCCTACCTATGAGATCAGCAGCCTGGAAGAGCTTTACCCGCTGGTGATGGAGCCGGAGGAACTGGCCAATGTGGGCCTGAAGAATCGCCGCCACCAGCTGTAATGCTGTGCGGCCTGTGTGAGAGATTGGAAAACGAACAATGCTGATACATTTGGAAAAGCTGGGCAAGAGCTTTGGCGAGAAGATCGTCCTGCATGATGTCACGGCCAGTGTCGAACGGGAGGACCGCATCGGCATCGTGGGCCAGAACGGCGCAGGCAAAACGACCCTGCTGAAGATCCTGACCGGCGAGTATACGGACTACGAGGGTGAGTTCAGTGTGACCCATGGTGTGACGCTGGGCTATCTGGAACAGAATGCAAAGCTCGACCCTACGTTGGATATCTACGGCGAGATGCGCTCCTGCTTTGCCCATGTGCTGGATGCCATGGCCCAGATGCAGATCCTGGAGCGCAGAATGGCCGCCAGCCCGGAGGATGCCTCTCTGCTGGAACAGCACGATGCCTTGCAGAACATCATTGATGCCGCTGACGGCTACAATATGGATGTCAACATCAAAAAGGTGCTGTCTGGTATGGGCTTTGCACAGGATACCTGGACGAAGAATATCGCTGTGCTTTCAGGCGGTGAGCTGACGCGCCTTCGTCTGGCAAAGCTGCTGCTGGAAAAGCCGGATGTCCTGATTCTGGACGAGCCCACCAACCACTTGGATTTTGCCACCATGGAATGGCTGGAGAATTACCTCAAGGGCTATTCCGGTGCCGTGCTGGTCGTCAGCCATGACCGCTATTTCCTGGACAATATCTGCACCAGGATCTGGGAGGTCTCCTTCCAGACCATGACCACTTATAAGGGCAACTTCTCAGCCTATCTGCCCCAGAAGGAAGCTGCCGATGCCCTGCGCCAGAAGCAGCACGATGCAGATGTAGCACTGGCCGAAAAGCTGCAGGATTATGTAGACCGCAACCTTGTGCGTGCTTCCACCACCAAGATGGCCCAGAGCCGCCGCAAACAGCTGGAAAAGCTGGAGATCACGGAAGCACCAAAGGATGAAACAAACCAGCTCAAGTTCCGCTTTGAGTATGATGTGGAGCCGTGGAACGAGCTGGTGCTGATGAAGAACCTGACCATCAGGATCGGGGAGCGCACCCTGCTGGAACCCTTTACCTACACGGTCTGCCGGGGTCAGCGGCTGGTGATCGCAGGCCCCAACGGTGCGGGCAAATCCACTCTGATGCAGGTGCTGGATGGTAAGCGCCGTCCCTCCGGCGGCATGGTGCGGCTGGGTACGGGAGCCCGCCCCAGCATTTTTGCCCAGCAGCAGAACCGTCTGGGACAGGGCCGGGTGATCGATGTCATCTGGAACAAGTATCCCCGGATGACGGAGCTGGAAGTGCGCAGCCATCTGGCAAAGCTGGGCTTCCGGGGCGAGACAGTGTTCAAGCCCTGCGAGGCACTTTCGGGCGGCGAGCTGGCCCGCCTGCGCTTTGCTGAGATCGTGCTGGAGCGGCCCAATCTGCTGTTTCTGGACGAGCCCACCAACCACCTGGACATCTACACCCGCGAGAACCTGACCGAAGCCCTGATGGCATACACTGGGACCCTGCTCATGGTCACCCATGACCGCCATCTGATGAACAGTCTGGGCTGTCCCATCCTCTATCTGGAAGATGGCAAGGCAACCCTGTATCCGAGCTACGATGCCCTGATGGGCCGTGCCGCTCCTGCTGCCGCTCCGGAAAAAGCCGGGGATCAGCCCGCCAAGGCCGGTTACGGCAAAGAGCAGCGCCGCCGCCGCGCGGAGCTGCGGGCCAAGATCAAGGCTTGCGAGGATGAAATGGAAGCCTGCGGGGCAAGGGAAGTGGAGCTTGACAATGAGATCAACTCCCCGGAGGTCTACAATGACCCCGATCTGCTCCGCCAAAAGAGCGATGAGCTCAGTGATCTGCGCTTCCATCAGGAGGAGCTGTTTGCTGCCTGGGAAAAGGCAATGGAAGAGCAGGAGCAGTACGAACAGGCTGCTGATGAAGAATAATCCGCTGCAAAGGAGAACAATGATGCCCTATAACCGCCGCAATTACAACAAAACGCACAGCATCGCCCTTTCAGGTCTGCTGTTTGCTCTGGCGATGGCGCTTTCCTTCATCGAGGGCACATTGGTTATCCCCGGGCTTTTGCCAGGCATGAAGCTGGGTCTGGCGAATATTGTGGTGATGTATGCCCTGTTCTTCATGGGGCCAAAACAGGCCCTTGTGCTGGATGTGCTGAAGGCGTTCTTCGTCTTTCTGGTCTCCGGCTGGACGGCAGGTTTTCTTTCCCTCTGCGGCGGCCTGCTCTCACTGCTGGTGATGTGGCTGCTCTACTATCACTGCCCGCTGCGGCCTACCTGGTTCATCCTGTCGGTCTGTGGCGCGCTGGCCCACAACATCGGCCAGCTGCTGGGAGCCAGTGTCATCCTTTCCACAGCAGTGTCCCTTTACTATGCACCGATTATGCTGGTGCTGGGCCTTGTGATGGGAATGCTCACCAGTGTTACCTTGCGGGCCATGCTGCCTGCGCTGGGACGGCTGGGCTATAATATCCAGGAAAACCGCAAAGGATGAGCTGCCCGGTTGCAACCAGGGCTGGAATCCGATATAATAAATCAAATCTGAATTTTTACCCAACAAAAAAACTGCCCACGGGATAGCGCACTTTGGCGCGGGGCAGCTGGGAGGTATGAGTTTATGTCTGAAAAAGTGACTGTCAAGGTGGAGCGCAATATCCTCCATCTTCCCGCCATTGCCCTGCGTGGGCTGGTGGTGTTCCCCAACAACCTGCTGCATTTTGAGGTGGGTCGTGACAAGAGCATTGCCGCTGTGGAATGGGCCGTGCGGAATAAATCCGAGGTGTTCCTCATTGCGCAGAAGGATATGAAGGCTGAGGACCCCAAGGCAGAGGAGATGTACCAGTACGGCGTTGTGGCCGAGATCAAGCAGGTCATGCGTGTTTCGGATGATCTGGTGCGCATTCTAGTGGAGGGCAAGTTCCGCGCCAAGCGCACCGAGCTGGATACCGAAGGCAGCTTTCTGCTGGCATCGGTGCGGCCGGCTCCTGTGCGCCCCATCAAGGCAGAGGAAGAGACCGAGGCGGAGGCCCTGCTCCGTAACGTAAAAACGAGCTTCGACGCGGTGCTTTCCATGAATCCCCGCATCAGCAAGGACGTGGTGTTTGCCGTTACCTCGAATAACGACCCCGCCTTCCTGTGCGAGTACATCCCTGCCAATCTGCTCTTCCGCTTTGAGGATAAGCAGGCTGTGATGGAGGAAAGCACCCTCATCGGCCGTCTGCGCCTGCTGGTGGAACGCCTGCATCGGGAGCGCCGGATGCTGGAGATCGACAAGGAGATCGCTCAGAAAGTGGACGAGGCCATGGACAAGAACCAGCGTGATTACTACCTGCATGAGCAGATGCACATGATCAGCCAGGAGCTGGGCGAGGACGATGATACCACGGCAGAGGCCGAGGAGTACCGCCGCAGGATCCAGGAGCTGCATCTGGACGAGGAGCGGGAGAAGAAACTGCTCAAGGAAGTGGACCGCCTTGCCAAGATGCAGAGCAGCAATCAGGAGGGAACGGTCATCCGCACCTATCTGGATACCTGCCTGGATCTGCCCTGGAACAGCTTTACCGAGGACGACCTCGATATCGCCAAGGCACAGCGCATCCTTGACCGCGACCACTACGGCCTGAAGAAGGTCAAGGACCGCATTCTTGAGGTGTTGGCTGTCCGCAAGCTGGCTCCGGATGTCAAGGGTCAGATCATCTGCCTGGTCGGCCCTCCGGGTGTCGGCAAGACCAGCATTGCCCGCTCCATTGCCGAAAGCCTGAACCGCAAGTATGTGCGCATCAGCCTGGGCGGCGTGCGGGATGAGGCAGAGATCCGCGGCCACCGCCGCACCTATATCGGGGCCATGCCCGGCAAGATCATCAACGCCATGATCTCCGCCAAGAGCTCCAACCCCCTGATGCTGCTGGACGAGATCGACAAGCTGGCGGGCGATTTCCGGGGTGACCCGGCCGCTGCCCTGCTGGAAGCCCTTGATCCCGAGCAGAACACCACCTTTAATGATCACTTTATCGATATGCCGTTTGATCTGAGCCATGTGCTTTTTATCACTACGGCAAATGATCTGAGCGCCATTCCCGGCCCTCTGCGTGACCGCATGGATGTCATTGAGCTGCCCAGTTATACCCGGGTGGAGAAATACAACATTGCCCGCAAGCATCTGGTACCCAAGCAGCTCAAGGCCTGCGGTCTGGCCGGGAAGGTCACCTTCTCCCAGAGCGCGCTCTACGGCATCATTGACGGCTACACCCGTGAGGCCGGTGTCCGCACCCTGGAGCGTACCATCACCAGTGTCCTGCGCAAGTGCGCCCGCAAGATCGCGTCCGGTGAGGCGGAAAACGTTTCTGTGACCGGCAGCAGCCTGGAAGAGCTGCTGGGGCCTCGCTTCGTCAAGCCCGATTTTCTCAACCGGACCAATGCCATTGGCATTGCCAACGGTCTGGCCTGGACCAGCATCGGCGGCGAGACCCTGCCCATCGAAGTCCAGGTCATGGACAATGGCAGCGGCAAGATCACCGTCACCGGTTCGCTGGGCGACGTGATGAAAGAAAGTGCCCAGCTGGCCATCACCTATGTCCGTGTCCACGCCGAGGAATACGGCATCGACCCAGAGCGGCTGAAAAAGTGCGATCTGCACATCCATGCCCCCGAGGGTGCCGTGCCCAAGGACGGCCCCAGCGCCGGTGTTACTCTGACCACGGCTCTGGTGTCCTGCCTGTCCGGCATTCCGGTGCGCGGTGATGTTGCCATGACCGGCGAGATCACTCTGCACGGCAATGTGCTGCCCATCGGCGGTCTGCGCGAAAAGAGCATGGCTGCCTACCGTGAGGGGATGAAAACTGTGCTCATCCCCAAGGATAACGTTCCGGACCTGTACGAGGTGGATGACGAGGTGAAGAAGAATCTGACCTTCCTGCCCATGTCTGACCTCGCGCAGGTGCTCAATGCCGCTCTGCTTAAGCCCAAGAGCGTTTCTGCCCGTCATCCGCACCCCGCCAAAAAAGCAAAGCCGGTGGAAGCGGCCATCCCGCCCGCACCGGAAAAACCGAAGCCGGGGGCTGTCTGCTAATCAAAGGAGCAAACGATGAACTACAACAAAGCGGATTTTATTGCAAGCTACGGCATTTCCAGCCAGCTGCCCGAAAGTGACCGTCCGGAACTCAGCTTCTCAGGCCGTTCCAACGTGGGCAAGTCCAGCCTCATCAACAAGCTGTGCAACCGCAAGAACCTTGCCCGTGTATCCAGTACACCGGGCAAAACGGCCACCATCAACTTCTATGAGGTGGACAACTGCTATTTTGTGGATCTGCCCGGCTATGGCTATGCCAAGGTCAGCAATGCAGACCGCGAGCGCTGGGATGACCTCATCAACAGCTATTTTGAGGCTCCCCGGCATCATACCCTGCTGGTGCAGCTCATCGACTGCCGCCATGCCCCTAGCGCAGATGACCTGCAGATGCTGAAGTATCTGCACTACCATCAGATCCCCTTTGTTGTGGCATTGACCAAAGCCGATAAGCTCAAAAAGAGCCAGCTGGCCAAGACACAGGAGGATTTTGAAAAGGTCTGCCTGCCCTATGGCTGCCAGAAGGTGGTGCTGACCAGCGGCGAGAACGGCTACGGCATCCCGGAGCTGCAGGCGGTGTTGAACGAGGCCGTGGCGGCTGAGTTCACCGATGACGAGGAAGCGGAGTAAACCATGGCCTACAATGAATTTGCCTATTTCTATGATGAATTCAACGGCGAAGCCGACTATGATGCCCTTTATGAGCAGATCCGGCAGGAACTGAATGCTCACGATATCCGGGATGGTATTCTGGCCGATCTGGGCTGTGGAACAGGGGAGCTGACCCTGATGCTGACCCAGGCGGGCTATGATATGATCGGCATCGATCAGTCCGAGGAGATGCTCTGTGTTGTGCGGGATAAGGCGGAACAGCTGGGCCTTTCCGGCAAGCTGCTGCTTTTGCAGCAGGATCTGCTCAAGCTTGACCTCTACGGCACCATCCGGGGTGCGGTGTCTACCTTCGATACCTTCAACCACATCCCGGACCTGGATACCGCCATTGCCAACGCGGCTTTTTTCATGGAAGAGGGCGGCGTGTTCCTCTTTGATATGAATACCCCTTACAAGCACCAGAAGGTGCTGGGGGAAAATGTATTTACCTTTGAGGAAGAGGATGCTGCCTGCGTCTGGCGCAACCACTATCACCCTGCGGACCGCCGGGTGGAGATCACGGTGGACATCGACTACCGCGAGACCGGTGAACACTTCCATGAACAGTTCTATGAATATACCTATGACCTGGATACCATCCAAGCCGCATTGGAAAAGCACGGCTTTGTGCTGGAAAAGGTCTGCGACGGTGAGAGCTTCGGCCCCCTGACCGAAGAGAGCGAACGCTATTTCTTCTGTGCCGTCAAGCAGTATACCCAATTGGAGGAAAAAGAAAATGTCTAATCTGATCCGCGGTATTTCTGAAAACGGCGGTGTTGTGTTCTGCGGTGTGGACTCCACTGAGATTGTCCGCACGGCCGAGCAGCTGCACCACACCAGTGCGACCTGCAGCGCAGCCCTGGGCCGCCTGCTCACCGGTGCGTCCCTGATGGGCTCCATGCTCAAGGACGATGGCGATTCCATTACGCTGCGTGTGGCGGGCGGCGGCCCCACCGGCACGGTTGTTGCCTGTACCGATGGCACCGGCAATGTCAAGGGCTGTATCGACCACCCGCTGGTAGAGCTGCCTCTGAAAGCAAACGGCCATCTGGATGTGGGCGGTGCTGTGGGCAAAAACGGCGTGCTGACTGTCATCCGTGACAACCGCCTGCAGAAAGAACCCACTGTGGGCCAGGTGCCTCTGGTCTCCGGCGAGATCGCCGAGGATCTGACCAGCTACTATGCTTACAGTGAGCAGGTGCCTACCGTCTGCGCTCTGGGGGTGCTGGTGAATACTGACCTGACCATTGCCTGCGCGGGTGGCTTCCTGCTGCAGCTGCTGCCCGGTGCCACCGATGCCGAGATCACCCAGCTGGAGCAGAACATCGCCGCAATGCCTTCCGTTACTGAACTGCTTCGGGAAGGCAAGACCCCAGAGGATATGATGAACCTTGCACTGGCAGGCTTCAACCCCAATGTTCTGGATGAGCGCGAGGTGCAGTACAAGTGTGACTGCAGTGAAGAGCGTACCGAGGAAATGCTGCTGAGCCTGGGCCGCAAGGAGCTGGAAAAGCTCCGGGATGAGGATCCTGATTGTGAGGTCGTCTGTCATTTCTGCCACACCAAATATCATTTTGACCTGAATCAGCTGGTGGAGAAGGCTGCTTATAAAAAAGAAGCGGCCGAAGAACCCAATGAAAACGCATAAGATGTAACTTGAAAACGGCCCGGAGCGAGAAACTCCGGGCCGTTTTCAGGTGCAGATATCAGCAATGATGGTGTAGACCACCCGGTAATGCAGCGTATCGTTCTCGGTTGTGACATCCACTTTCTGCGCCACAAATTCTGCGTCCGGGTAATCATTTTGCAAGGTCTGTAAGCCATGCAGACGGGCCAGTGCACTGGCTTCATCCTCTGAGGAATGAACTTCATTTTCTGCCTGTTCGTAATAGGTGCTTTCCTCGACGGAAAGCGGGAGCGTCAGCCCCAGAAGCTCCGGCTGAAGATGCCGTGTGACCGCCGTGGAATCGTCCGCAGGGGAGAAAAGGGAAGGCAATGGGAACACCCGCCCGGCAAGGAAAAGCCTTCGCTGAACGACAGTGTTTCCAGTCAGCTGGTATGTGGCAGCCATCAGCGGAAGCTCTTCCGCAAACTCCCACTCGAACTGCGCCCGGACGCTTCCGGCGGCAGGCTGAAAGATCAGCGTACCGTCCCGTTCAGCCCGGGCAGTGCCGATGAGTCCCTGGCCTTTTTCCACTGCCTGCCCGGGAACCACCAGCATCGTCCCGCTGACAAGGTTTGTGTTGACCACCGTACCTGCAGCCTTTGCCCGCAGGCCATGGAGCGTTCCGGCGGCGATCTCCGGCACCGGTTTGGCTTCTGCCGCTTCCAGTTCCAGCCGCCCATCCAGAAAATTCAGGCTGACCCACGAGAACTCACCGCTTTGCAGCAGAGCATATTCCCCGGCGGTAAGTTTTTCCTGCGTGACGATACTGCCCGGCATCAGGAAAACGGTTTCCCGCAGAACGGAAGCTGCCCGCGCCTGCTGGCCGGTCGTCAGGCCGGAAGCATCCACAGCCCAGACAAGGCCCTGGGACCAAAGCAAAAGCGGCACAAACAGCAAAAGCCCGGCCCACAGCCCCCGCCGCCGGAGGTAGGGCCGCAGGAGAAAAAACAGCCCTGTCTTTTTGCGGATGCGCAGATGCACCTGCCGCTTGCGGGCAAGTTTTGTCAGCCGGAGGTAGTGCCATGCCGCGCACCGGGCCGTAAAGCCGCCGGGAGCAGGGAAGATGTCAGTGAGATGCAGGCCTGTCCGTGCAGCTTCGGAGAGCAGGCCATCGGTATCACCGTTCCGGGCAGAAAATGCTGCCCCGGCCCAAAGCTGTAAGATGCTGCATCCCTCCCTAACTGCTGGAAAAATCTGTGCGTAAAAACCGCCCCCGCAGGGTAATTCGGTGAGCGGCCAGCGTTTCGATTCTAAGCCCGTCCCCATACACGGTGAACAACCCGCCCGCGAATTCCAGGCAGAGCCTGCCCTCCTCATAGGTGCGCACCCTGCGAAAGTGCTCGATCTCCATCACACCTCCGCTCAGATAGACAGAGGGCTGGCCGTAAAAGCCCCGGGGAGGCTGGCGCAGCATCCGGCCAAACCAGCCGCGCAGGGAGAGCCGCCCGGTTTTCTGCTGTTTCACACCCGCTCCCTCCCCGCCGGGCAAAACTGCGCCCCGTATCACATATATATGGAACCGGAGGGCGTGTGTATGAATCAGCTTTTCAGATGGGATCAGATGGGTTTGTTTTTGCTGGCACTGGCGGCAGGGATTCTGCCGTTTGCAGTGCCGGAGGTTTGTGCCGCTGCTCTGCGGGAAGGGCTGACCCTCTGCAGCGGGCCGCTGCTGCTCTCGCTGTTCCCGTTTCTCGTGGTATCGCGCTTACTCATCCAATGCCCGGAAAGCGACCTGCTGGCCCTGCCGTTCCGTCTGGCGGCGTGGGGCATCGGCATCCGCACACCCTGTGCAGCACGGGTGCTCTGCATCGGGTTCCTGGGTGGCTTTGCACCAGCGGCCAGTGCTGCGGCGCAGGCAGTCAGGACCGGTCAGCTTACGGCTGAGGAAGCGGATGCCCTGCTGCCTGCCTGTATCTGTTCCGGTCCATCCTTTGTGGTGCTGACGGTGGGGCAGAGCCTGCTGGGCAGTGCAGAGCTTGGCGTGCTGCTGTTTGCGTCACAGATCACCGCAAACTATCTGACCGCCGCCCTGCTGAACCGGTTTGCAGGAATGCATTCGGTTAAACCGGGATCTGCAGCGCCAGCATTCCCTGCACCGCCGCGGCTGGATGAGATCCTGGCCGATGCCGCCATAACGTACTGCAAGCTTTGTGGGTTTATCCTCTTTTTCCGGATGCTGGCCGCCGGGGCAGGGGCGCTTTTGCCTGCCGGTGCGGGCACACTCTGTGCCGTTCTGCTGGAGGTCTGCTCCGGCTGTGACCTGGCCTCCCGTACCGGAAGGTGGGGGAGCCTGCTCTGCTGTGCAGCACTGAGCGTGCAGGGGCTTTCCGTGTTGCTGCAGGTGCGCACCATCTGCCCGCCGGAAATGACCCTACGCCCGCTCTACCGGTCCAGGTTGCTCCATCTGCCGCTTTCATTGGCCCTGTTCTATCTGCTGCTGCCGGGCGGGGAGGCGGATGTGTTCAGCACCCTGCCTGCCCGGGTCCTTTTGAAGCGGCGGGTGCCGCCGGATTGTGCCCTGCTCGTTTTTGCAGTGTGTTGTATGGCAGCCTGCACTTTGCGCAGTGGAATCCGTCAAGTTGAACAGAAACAGATGGCAAGAAATGCAGGTGGGTGTTGTATAAATTCCAAAACTTTGCTATAATAAGACGTAAGCATTCAATGACAGGGAAGCTTCCCTGAACAGATGGAAATAAAATAAATGAGCACACGCTTATTTTAGATGGAGGACCATAGAATGGATTTACAGAATATGGATCTTAAGGGCGGGAGCCTGCAAATTTCCACCGAGGTCATCGGCAAGATCGCACGCTGTGCTGCACTGGAAGTGGACGGTGTGTCCGAGGTCTCCTGCGGCAAGCAGAACAAAAAGGTCAAGGAGCTGCTGGCTGCTGCCAGCATCCAGCCCCCTGTTACCGTGGAGATGCGGGACGGCACCGCTGAACTGACCCTGAATCTGGTGGTCAAGTTTGGTGCAAAGATCCCTGCTGTGGCCGAAAAGGTACAGGAGAATGTCAAGTCTGCTGTTCAGAACATGACCAATGTCACGGTAAGCCGTGTGAACCTTGTCATTGCCGGCCTTGCGGCCGAGGAACAGGAATAAAAAGTAGAAGAGGAAGATTATGGAAAATATTTTGCCCCGTCGTGAAGCCCGTGAGAATGCGTTCCTGCTGGCTTTTTCCCAGACCTTTGGTGATGTGCCCCTGCAGGAAGCACTGGATACGAACAACGAGTGTGGGGAAGAGCGTCCTGTGGATGTGTTCGGCCAGCGCCTGCTGAGTGCCTATTACAGCCACTCTGCAGAGGTAGACGACCTCATCCGTGACCATCTGCGCAACTGGACCATGGAGCGCCTGCCCCGTGTCAGTCTGACTGTCCTGCGTCTGGCTCTGGCTGAGATGCTGTATGGCGACGAGCGTAAGCCCGGTGTTGTCATCAATGAGGCTGTGGAGCTGACCAAGAAATACGGCGCAGATGAGGACTATCAGTTCGTGAATGGTCTGCTGGGTGCTGTTGCCCGTGAGCAGGGTCTGGATACGGAGCCGGTGGAGTCGGAAGAACAGTGAGCCACTATACGCTGGGCATCGACACAAGCAACTATGCAACCTCTCTGGCGGTTTTTCACACAGCCGGAGAGGTTGTTTGCGCAAAGAAACGTTTTCTACCGGTCAAGGAGGGCCAACTGGGCCTGCGGCAGAGTGATGCGCTCTTCCACCATACCGCGGCTCTGCCCGAGATGCTGGAGGAGCTTGGCCGGGAGTTTGATCTGACCCAAATCTCGGCAGTGGGCGTTTCCCAGAAGCCGCGCCCCGTGGAGGGAAGCTACATGCCCTGCTTCCTGGCGGGTGTCAGCGCGGCCACAGCCTTTGCGCAGGCCCGGGGCATCCCGCTCATCCACACCACCCATCAGCAGGGACACGCGGCGGCAGCGCTGTTTGCAGCAAAAGGGGAAGAACTCTTCCGCCAGAAAGTGCTACTCTTCCACATCTCAGGCGGTACAACGGATCTTCTGCTCTGCAATGAGGTAAAGGAGATCATCACACTGGGCACCAGCACCGACCTATACGCCGGGCAGGCAGTGGATCGTGTGGGAGTCAAGCTGGGGTTTGGCTTCCCGGCAGGTGTGGAAGTTTCCCGTCTGGCTGCCTTGTGTGAGGAACCCATTAAGCCCAGATCCAGCGTGAAGGGGATGCAGTGCAGTCTTTCGGGGCTGGAAAATCAGTGCAACGCCCTGCTGAATGAGGGCAAAACCCCGGAGTATGTCTGCAAATACTGCCTGCTCTGTGTGGCAGACACTGTGGTCAAGATGACAAAAGCCGCCCAGAAGGAATACCCCGGCCTGCCGGTGGTTTGTGCGGGCGGTGTGATGAGCAGTGATATCATCCGCGCCTGGGTGCAGCAGCGCCTGCCGCAGGTGTATTTCGTGCCCGGGCAGTATTCCAGCGACAACGCCATCGGTGTGTCCATTCTTGCCGCACAGGGGGCTGGATTATGGCTGAAGTGATCTCAGTCTCGGCCCTGAACCGGTACGTCAAAAATCTGCTGGACGTGAATGATGTTCTGTTCGATCTGGCCCTGCGGGGCGAGATCGCCAACTTTGTGCAGAACGCCCGGAGCGGGCACTGCTACTTTTCCCTGCGGGACGAAGCCGCCAGCGTCCGGGCTGTGATGTTCCGCTCCGATGCGCGGCGGCTGGGTTTCCAGCCCGAAGAGGGTATGAAGGTGGTGGTGCGCTGCCGTGTGACCCTCTACGAGCGGGACGGTGCGTTTCAGGTCTATGTCAACGATATGTTTCCGGACGGCATCGGTTCGACACAGCTGGCCTTTGAACAGCTGAAGGCAAAACTGGACAAAGAAAGACTGTTTGCACCGGAGCATAAAAAGCCGCTGCCCCGGTTCCCGCAGTGTATCGGCCTTGTTACCAGCAAGACTGGTGCTGCACTGCAGGATATTCGCAATGTCATCGGTCGGCGCTGGCCCGCAGTGCGTCTGCTGCTGGCTCCTGTGAATGTGCAGGGCTTTGAAGCGGCAGAGGAGATCGCCGATGCCATTAGCCGGCTGGACAAAAGCGGGCGGGTGGACGAGATCATTGTAGCGCGCGGCGGCGGAAGCCGGGAGGACCTGTGGGTATTCAACGCCGAGGTCATTGCCCGGGCGGCCTACCGCTGCAAAACGCCCCTCATCAGCGCCATTGGCCACGAGATCGATTTTACGATCCTGGATTTTGTGGCAGATCAGCGCGCGCCCACGCCCTCAGCAGCGGCAGAGCTTGCTGTGCCCGACCGTGCCGAACAAGGACGGAAATTATGCACTTTGGAAGAAAATATTCACAATTGTATCCAATTTAAGCTGAGTTTATGTTATAATAGGCTGGAACAGACCGAACAGCTGCTTTCCCGTGCTGGTGTACAGGCAGCGCTGGAGGAGCGTGCTGCCCGCCTGGATACTCTGGCCGGGCGGCTGCAAACTGCCGCCAGAGGTAAGCTGCAGGCCGGAGAGCTGCGTCTAAAGCATACGGCAGCACTTGCCGCATCCCTGAACCCCTACGGTGTGCTGGCCCGCGGCTATGCCATGGTGCAGGACAATAGGGGAAGGATCTGCACGCCGGATGCGCTCCGGCCCGGGCAGACCTGTAAACTCCGGGGCACGGAACACCGCGTGACCTGCACGGTCAATACAGTGGAGGAACTGGATGAGAGCACCCAAAAGCTTTGAGGATGGAATGACCCGGCTGGAAGCCATCCTTGAACAGATGCAGCAGCCGGAAACAACGCTGGCGGAATCGGTCAAACTCTATGCCGAAGCCGCATCCCTGATGGATTATTGTAACGGTACGCTGGAAAAGGCCACGCTGCAGCTGGATGAGATCGACGCGCAACGGGCCCCCCGGCCGGATGCCGCACATTAAGGAGGAAGTTTCATGGATTACGCGAAGCAGTATCAAGAGTATCTTGCCCGGGCAAATCAGGCACTGGAAAAGGCCTGCGATACTTTTTTGCCCGAGGAATCTGAGGTCTGCCGGGCTGCCCGTTACAGCCTGCTGGGCGGCGGAAAACGCATCCGCGCAGTGCTGGTTCTGGCCGTGTGCGATATGCTCAACGGCAGCGCTGAAGCAGCCGAGCAGTTTGCGGCGGCGGTCGAGATGCTGCACTGCTATTCTCTGATCCATGATGACCTGCCCTGCATGGACAACGATGACCTGCGCCGGGGCAAGCCCAGCTGCCACAAGGCCTTTGGTGAATCCACTGCTATGCTGGCCGGCGATGTACTGTTGACCGAGGCGTTCAACGTGGTCGCAAATGCACCGGCTTCGCCTATTGTCAGTGTGCAGGCCGCAAGGGCCTTGGGCGCTGGTGCGGGCAGCCATGGCATGGTTTATGGGCAGGAGCTTGACCTGAAATACGAGGCACTGGCTGCCACTGAAGAGCAGCTGCGGCTGATCCACCGGAACAAGACCGGTGCGCTCATCAATGCTGCTGTTCAGATGGGTGCTGCTGCTGCTCAGGCCAATGAGACCCAGTGCAAGGAGCTGGAGGACTATGCCTTCGGCATTGGTCTGGTGTTCCAGATCGTGGATGATGTGCTGGATGTGACCAGCACCGCCGAACAGCTGGGCAAACCCATTGGCAGCGACAGTGAGAACGGCAAGACCACCTTTGTGACCTTGTATGGGGCCGAGGGTGCCATGGAGCTGGCAAAAAAACTGAACAACGAGACCTGCGCCTCCCTGCACGCGGAATTTGGCGAAAAGGCCGCTTTCCTGGAGCAGCTGGCAAAAGAGCTGCTGGTGCGCCGCAACTGATCCGAAAAATAAGAAGGTGGAACTACCATGCAATTTATCCATAGCGTCCTGACGTTCAATGAGATCCTTACAGTATCCCTGTTGTCCTGGTTTGTGGCGCAGGTGCTCAAGACCATCATCAACTTCGTCCTGCTGGGCAGGTTCCAGCTGGAGCGGATGTGGGGCGATGGCGGTATGCCCAGCGCCCACAGCGCCACGGTAACGGCCATGGTCATTGCTACGGCACGCAGCGAGGGCATCCATTCGGCTATCTTTGCAGTGGCCGCAGTTGTTGCCATCATCACCATGCACGATGCTATGGGTGTGCGCCGCGAGACCGGCGAGCAGGCCAAGGTGCTGAACAAGATGCTGGAGCAGTGGATCGAAGTGACCGAGAAAAACAATCCCTTCCTGCAGAATATGCACCTGAAAGAGATGGTCGGTCACACTCCGCTGCAGGTCATGGCCGGTTTTGCACTGGGTATACTGGTCGGTTTCCTCTATCCTATGGGCCTCTGAGCGCCCCATTTCAAAACGTGAGAAGGACGTGAATCTATGAATTCGCCTTTGCTGGAGAAAATTTCTCAGCCCAGCGATCTGAAAAAGCTGTCCAGTCAGCAGACTGTGCAGCTTTGCGCAGAAATCCGTGAATTTCTTCTGGATAACGTATCAAAGACCGGCGGCCATCTGGCATCCAATCTGGGTGCTGTGGAGCTGACGGTGGCTCTGCACCGGGTGCTGACCACCCCCACGGATGAGATCGTGTTTGATGTGGGCCATCAGTGCTATACCCACAAGCTGCTGACCGGCCGCCGCGAGGGCTTTGCCAAGCTGCGGCAGCTGGATGGCATTTCCGGTTTCCCGAACCCCAACGAAAGTGAGCATGATGCTTTTATTGCCGGTCACGGCAACACCGCGCTCTCGCTGGCCGTGGGCATTGCCTGGGCCAAAAAGCTGCGGGGCGAGCCGGGACAGGTGGTTGCCCTCATTGGTGACGGTGCCTTTACCGGCGGTATGGTCTACGAGGGGATGAACAATATCGGCGGGCTGGACAATCTGCTGGTCATCCTGAACGACAACAAGATGTCCATTTCCAAGAATGTGGGCGCGTTGTCCCGCTACCTGAGCCATCTGCGCACCACCAGCCGCTATTACGATGCCAAGGAAAATGTGCGTTCCTTTCTGGATGGCGTGCCTGTCATCGGACCGCCGCTGAAATCTGCGATCCAGAACAGCAAGGCTATGGTGCGCAGGGCAATGTATCATTCGACCATGTTTGAGGATATGGGCTTCCACTATTATGGTCCTTTTGATGGTAACAATGAGCCGGAGCTTGAAGGAATCCTGCGCGATATCCACAGGCAGCCCGGCCCCCATTTCCTGCATGTCGTGACCAAGAAAGGCAAGGGCTATGCCCCGGCTGAGAGCAACCCCGGTAACTTCCATGGTGTTTCGACCTTTGATCTGGTCAACAGCATCCCGGACCCTGAGGTGGCTCCCAAGGAGTCTTTCTCGACGGTGTTCGGCAATGTTCTGAACAAGGAGGGGGCGGAAAACCAGAAAATCTGCGCCATCACGGCCGCAATGAAGTATGGTACGGGCCTGCAGTTCTTTGCACACACCCACCCCAAGCGTTTCTTTGATGTGGGCATGGCAGAGCAGCATGCTGTGACCTTTGCAGCGGGCCTTGCCAGCCAGGGAATGCTTCCGGTAGTTTGTATCTACTCTACCTTCCTGCAGCGTTCCTATGACCAGATCATCCATGATGTGAACCTGCTGAAGGAGAACGTTGTCCTTGCCATCGACCGTGCCGGTTTTGTTCCGGCAGACGGCGAGACCCATCAGGGAATCTTTGACCCGGCCTTCCTCAGTCAGGTGGGGATCCCGGTCTATTCGCCATCCAACTATGCCGAACTGCGGCACTGGCTGCCCATCCTGCTCAGTGATGAGATGCAGGGCCCCCGGGCAATCCGGTATCCACGCGGTGGTGAGAGCGCAGAACTGGCGCAGTTTGGCTGTTCCGGCAGGGAATATGACCGGCTCTATACCGCCCCTGATGCCAAGGCTGTAATGGTCAGTTACGCCGACGAAGTCGAGGATGTGCTGACTGCGGCGAAGCTTCTGGGCAAAGAAAACGTTCCCTGTGATGTTTATAAGCTTGTAAAGATATATCCCTTTACACCTGAGCTTATTTCTGAAATTTCAAGATATGACGTTGTTTTGTTTGCGGAGGAATGCGTAGCCTGCGGTGGCATCGGTGAGCATCTGGAAATGGCTCTGCGGAAAGCAGGCTGGCAGGGTGCTTATATCCATCGTGGTGTGGAGGATGTGCGTCTGCCCCATGCGACGGTTCCGCAGATCAAGCAAAGCACCGGCCTGGATGCAGAACATCTGGCACAGGCCATCCGTACATGGAAAGGAGCAGAATCTTGAAGATTCGTTTGGATCAATATCTGGTTCAGCATGGCCTGATCCAGAGCCGTGAGCGCGCCAAGGCGATGATCATGTCCGGCGTGGTCTTTGTCAATGAACAGAAGGTAGACAAAGCCGGTGAGATGATCAAAGAAGATGCCAAGGTGGAGGTGCGCGGCCATGATATCGGTTATGTCAGCCGCGGCGGCCTGAAGCTGGAAAAGGCTATGAAGTGTTTTCCACTGACCCCCAAGGGAAAAGTCTGCATGGACATTGGCGCATCCACCGGCGGCTTTACCGACTGTATGCTGCAAAATGGTGCAGTCAAGGTCTACGCAGTGGATGTGGGCTACGGTCAGCTGGCATGGAGTCTGCGCACCGATGAGCGGGTGGTCAATATGGAACGCACAAACATCCGCAACGTGACCCTTGACCAGCTGGCAGAGCCAATCGAGTTTTTCAGCGTAGATGTCTCCTTTATCTCGCTGCATCATATTTTCCCGGTGGCGCAGGCCATCACGACCCCGGACGCTATGGGTGTCTGCCTGGTCAAGCCTCAGTTTGAGGCTGGCCGCGAAAAGGTGGGCAAAAACGGCGTTGTCCGTGACCCTGCCACCCACCGTGAGGTGCTGCACAATGCCATGGGCTATGCTGCTGCCAACGGCTTCAAGGTCTGCGGACTGGATTTCAGCCCCGTCAAAGGCCCTGAGGGAAACATTGAATATCTGATGTTCGTTCAGAAGAGCGATGAACCCGGTGCACTGGATGATTCGGTTGCTGAACAGGTGGTGGCATCCAGCCATTCTACGCTGGACCGCTGAACCATAATCCATAAAATCAGGGAGGGCGCAGACGATGACCGTCTACATTTCCCCAAACCCCGGCAAGGCTATGGCCTACGGCATTTCCCAGCGTGCGGCGCAGATCCTGCTGACCCATGGGGCACAGGTGCTGATGCATGACGGCCTGCAGGCCGAGTGCATGACCATGGGCGTGGTGTATCTGTCCCAGAAGGAATGCCTGGAGCGGACGGATGTCATCCTGACCATCGGAGGAGATGGCACCATCCTGCACGAGGCGAACCTCTCACTGGAATACCGAAAGCCCATTCTCGGCATCAATCTGGGCCGGTGCGGCTTTCTGGCCACCTGTGAGGTCGATGAAATGGAAGCCAAGCTCTCCGCCGTAGCCCGGGGTGAATATTTTCTGGATAACCGGATGCTGCTCTATGTCCGTGTGCTGGGGGATGACAGCTGGGAGGGCCATGCCCTGAATGATGTGGTTATGACCAAGGGCCGCCTGCAGCAGGCGGTGGATTTCAGCATCTATTGTGACGATATCCTGGTGGAGCATTACCGGGGCGATGGTGTCATTGTGGCAACGCCCACCGGCTCCACCGCTTATTCTCTGGCGGCAGGCGGGCCGATCCTTGATTCTCAGACCAAGGGCATCGTTGTCACACCCATCTGCCCCCACAGCCTTGCCAGCCCGGCCATGGTTTTTGCGCAGGAGCGCAAGATCAACCTCTGTGTGGGCCAGGTGGCAGATGAAGAAGTTTTTATCAGCTGTGATGGGGATGCGGGCTATTCCGTAAAAGCCGGAGCCACCGCGGAGGTGCGGCTGTCTGACCAGGTCGTGCAGCTCATCACCTTCAGCAAGGCCGACCAGTTCCAGGCCATTGACCAGAAACTGCGCGGCAGACGATGACACAAACACAACGAAGGGAGAAGATCACATGGGACGCACCAGCCGAGGGGATAACAAAAGCAAGCAGCAGCGGCAGCAGGCCATCCTGCGTCTGATCCAGGAGAATCCCATCAGCCGGCAGGAGACTCTGTTGGAGTACCTGAGCAAGGAAGGTTTTGATGCCACACAGGCGACCATTTCCCGCGATATCCGGGAGATGAACCTTGTCAAAGCTGCCACCACCACCGGCTACCGCTATGTTTCCAGCCACAGCGAGGCACTGAACCCAAAGATGCAGGCCCGATTTGAGACCATCTTCCATGAATCTGTCCTGGGGGTGGACTTTGCGGGCCATGTGGTGCTTGTCAAATGCTATTCCGGCATGGCCAATGCAGCCTGCGAGGTGTTTGACGCACTCAAGTGGAAAAATGTGGTCGGCACCCTTTCCGGTGATGATACCTTTCTGATCGTGGCCCGCTCAGAGCGGGACGCAAAGACCATTTGCACCGAGCTTGGGCATTACATCGGGCAGAAATAAAGGCAGGAGAGAACGAACATGTTGAGCAGTCTGCAAATTGAAAATGTTGCAGTCATCCAGAAGGCCAACGTGCATTTTGAGAAGGGCCTGAATGTCCTTACCGGCGAGACCGGTGCGGGCAAATCTATCCTGATCGACTCCATCAATGCCATTCTGGGCAACCGCACCTCCAAGGATCTGGTGCGCACGGGGGCTGCAAAAGCAGTCATCCGGGCGGCATTTGATGATGTTCCGCCTGCAGTGCTGGACAGCCTGGAAAAGGCGGGGTATGAGCGCTCAGAAGCGCTGACCCTGAGCCGTGAGATCACTGCTGAGGGCAAGAGCACCTGCCGCATCAATGGAATGCCTGCCACAGCAGCCATTCTGCGGGAACTGTGCGGTGGGCTCATCAACATCAACGGCCAGCACGATTCCGTAGGCCTGTTGAACCCGGCCCGCCATGAGGATATCCTGGATGCCTACGCCCAGAACGGGGCAGTGTATCAGGAGTATTATGCTGTTTACCGGGAGCTTATCAAGGTCAAAAAGGAGCTGGATGCCATCATCACCGATGAGGGTGAAAAACAGCGAAAGATCGATCTGCTGAGTTATCAGGTACAGGAGATCGAGGATGCCAACCTGGCCGCAGGCGAAGAGGAGACGCTGGCGGCCCGCCGTAAGGTGCTGGCGAATGCCTCCACCATCCGGGAGCGCATCTCCCAGAGCTATGCGCTGCTTTCGGGCGGAGATGATGCCCCGGGTGCCGTTGATCTGCTGGGGGAAGCCTCCAATGCGATCGATGGAGCTGCCCAACTGGACAGCGGCCTTTCTGCTGCCGCCGGACAGCTGCTGGATCTTTATTACACCGCAAAAGACCTTTCTGCTGACCTGATCGGGCGGCTGGAGGGCTACGAGACGAATGATGCAGAGCTGGATGAGATCGAACAGCGGATGGATCTGATCTACAAGCTCAAGCGAAAATACGGTGATACTGTGGAAGATATCATCGCCTTTGGACAGCAGGCAAGGGAAGAGCTGGACCGCATCCAATTCTCTCAGGAGCGGACAGAGCATCTGCAGGCTGAAAAGCATCGGCTCTATGTACTGGCCCGGGATAAGGCCGAGGTACTGACCCAGACCCGCCTGAAAGCCTTTGAGGAATTGAACAGGCGCATCTCCGGCACACTGGATTTTTTGAACATGCCCGGTGTCCGCATGACCCTGCGCCATACCCGCGGCCCGCTGGCCAGCCATGGCCAGGACAGCGTGGAGTTTTATATTTCCACAAACCCCGGTGAGGATCCCAAGCCGCTGGCAAAAATCGCTTCCGGCGGTGAGCTGAGCCGTATCACGCTGGCAATCAAAAATGCCATGGCCGATAAGGACGCAGTGCCTACGGTCATCTACGATGAGATCGACAGCGGCGTGTCCGGCAAGGCAGCCAGCCGCATCGGTGAGGTGCTCAAACAGAGCGCAAAAGATCACCAGATCCTCTGCATCACCCACACAGCGCAGATCGCTGCACTGGCCGACTGCCATCTGCTTATCCAGAAGAATATCACGAATGAACGCACCTATACCGAGATCCACCCGCTGGATACCGAGGGCAGAGTGGACGCACTGGCTCATATCATTTCTGGTGACCATGTCACGGAGCTTTCCCGTGCCAATGCCAGAGAGATGCTGGGGCTGGCCGAGCATGAAACCGGTGATTGACAACCCTGCTGATTTGTGCTAAACTGATTTTTGTTGAAAGACGTTGAAGGGAACAAGTACCTTGTCAGTGTCTGCCCAGAGAGACCCCGGTTGGTGCAAGGGGTGTGCAGAACAGCAGGGGAAATACCTCCCGGAGTTGCAGGCTGAATGCTTTGGCTAGTAGGCTGTGCCGCGTGCGAGCGTTACAAACGCAGGAGTGTATCCCATCTCTGTGGGGCGCACTCGTGAGGCCGTTTCCGTGAGGGGGCGGCAAACAGAGGTGGTACCGCGATTTTCTCGCCCTCTGCCAAATTCATTTTTGGCAGGGGGCGTTTTCTTTTGTCCTCTGCCCGATAAAACAGGAGGATAATCCCATGACCCTTTACGAAGAACTGCAGGCTCGCGGTCTGGTGGCCCAGATCACCGACAATGAGATCATTGACCTCATCAACAACGGCAAGGCTACTTTCTACATTGGCTTTGACTGCACTGCGGACAGCCTGACTGCAGGCCATTTTATGGCCCTGACCCTGATGAAGCGCCTGCAGATGGCTGGCAACAAGCCCATCGCCCTGATCGGCGGCGGTACCACCATGATCGGTGACCCCTCTGGCCGTACCGACATGCGCAAAATGCTGACCAAGGAGGATATTGCTCACAATGCAGCCTGCTTCAAGAAGCAGATGGAGAAGTTCATCGATTTTTCTGAGGGCAAGGCTCTGATGCTGAACAATGCCGACTGGCTGCTGAACCTGAATTATGTTGAGCTGCTGCGTGATGTGGGTGCCTGCTTCTCCGTCAACAACATGCTCCGCGCCAAGTGCTATGAGCAGCGCATGGAGAAGGGCCTGTCCTTCCTCGAGTTCAACTACATGATCATGCAGAGCTACGACTTCTACTACATGTTCCAGCACTACGGCTGCAACATGCAGTTCGGCGGCGATGACCAGTGGAGCAACATGCTGGGCGGCACCGAGCTGATCCGCCGCAAGCTGGGCAAGGATGCCTACGCGATGACCATTACTCTGCTGACTGATTCTCAGGGCAAGAAGATGGGCAAGACTGCAGGCAATGCGGTCTGGCTCGACCCCAACAAGACCAGTCCTTTTGAGTTCTACCAGTACTGGCGCAATGTCGGCGATGCTGATGTGATGAAGTGCATCCGGATGCTGACCTTCCTTCCGCTGGAGCAGATCGATGAGATGAGCACCTGGAAGGATCAGCGTCTGAACGAGGCCAAGGAGATCCTGGCCTACGAGCTGACCAAGATGGTGCACGGCGAGGAAGAGGCTGAGAAGGCCCAGAACGCTGCCCGTGCCCTGTTCAGCGGTGCTGCCGACACTGAGCACATGCCCTCCACTCAGCTGACCGAAGCGGATCTGACCGATGGCTCCATCGGCATTCTGACCCTCATGGTCAAGGCCGGTCTGGCCGCTTCCAACGGCGAGGCCCGCCGCCTGGTTGTGCAGGGCGGTGTCCTGGTGGATGGTGAAAAGGTAGCTGCTCCCACTGTCAGCTTTACCGCTGATCAGCTGAAGAACGGTATCGTCATCAAGAAGGGCAAGAAGATCTACCACAAAGTGACCCTGTAATCTTTTAGAAACAGCGTATGATAAAAGCCCGGCGGCATCCATAAATCGGATACCGCCGGACTTTTTACGTTTGTGTAATGTTTATAGAGAAAGGCAGCTTACAGCTCAAAGGCCTTCTTCAGCACATCGTAAGCGGAGTCCTCGTTCTCACTGCGCACCAGCAGAGAAATATCCAGATCGCTGGTGGTGATGAGCAGAACCTCGATGTCAGCCATGGCCAGTGCGTTCAGGGCCCGGGCAGCTACACCGCAGCTGGTGACCATGTCCTCACCGAAGAGGTTCAGCTTGGAGTAACCAACGCTGATCAGCGGGGAAGCCTTAGCATCCTTGTCGAGATTGGCTGCAGAGATGGCCTTCATCACCAGCGTCAGATCACTGGCAGATGCGGTAAAGCTGAAATCGATGTTGGTACCGTGAGGGGCGCTCTGACTGATCATATCCACCACAACGCCGGTATCGGCAAAGATCTGCAGGTAGCGGGCCAGGCTGTTGCCCTTGAACTCCACATCCTGCACACTGATCATCATCAGGCTGGGCTCAATGTTGATTTTGGAAACACCATACATAATGAACACTCCAATCTGCCCCAAAGGGCTGCAAATTCAGGCAAGCGCCAAAAACGCGCTGTTGATGTTGGCTTGTAATACGTTCTGAATGTACTCTATCCCAAAGCTGGGGTAGGCGGCCCGGACACCGTGCGCCTGCGCCAGCTCCGACGTGTAATCCCGGAAGAGGTAGGTGCGGACGTTGGATTTACCGGCATCATAGTGGGTCACGGTGGGATGTAATTGCGGGGAAGCGACAGCGCAGTGAACGCTGCCATCCGGGTCCGTCGTCTTGTTCAGCTCCAGTGTCAGGATGGCACCGATGAGCTGATCCGGTTTGCTCTGGGTGCTGAGGAAATTTCCCAGAGAATAGGCCACAAAGGTCTGGCGGCCATCCACAGAGGTCTTCCACTCGGCATCCTGCACCACATGAGGGTGCGTACCCAGGATAACATCCGCACCCCAGTCGGAAAGCTGCTGGGCGAGATCCCGCTGGGTCTGGGTGATCTTGTGGCTATCCTCCACGCCCCAGTGAACTCCCACCACCACGAAATCGGCCAGCTCACGCGCCCTGCGCACCTGCTGTTCCATCACATCCCGCTGGCTGGTGTAGATGACATTGGCTGTCATTGCATTGCTCTGCGGGATGCCATTGGTGTGGTCGGTGTAGGAGAGGTAGGCAATCGTCACACCGTTCACCATCTGCAGGGGGATAGTACCATAATCGCTCTCTCCGTACCACAGGCCGGTCGTGACCACATCTTCCGGCATCTCATCCCAGAACCGCAGCGTTGCTGCGATACCTTTGACACCTTTATCGTAGGTATGGTTGTTGGAAAGACTGAACACCCGGATGCCTGCCCGGTAAAGAGCCTCTGCGCATTCACCGGGGGTAGAAAAGCAGGGATAGGTGGAAGGCTCCAGTTCCTTGCTGCAGAGCGTTTCCTGGTTGATCCAGTTTACATCCTGCGCGGCATAAAAATCCAGCAGGTGCTCGTAGCAGTAGTCAAAATTATATCGCTGGCCTTCCGCTGCCCGGCGGGCTGCCTGTTTGTAGATGGGAGCATGGATCAGATTGTCCCCGGTGGCCGAAAAACGCAGTGTGGTTGTAACAGGCTGCGGTTCCGGTTCGGGCGGGGGAACGCTTTCAGCGGTCGAAGGCTCGTCCTCAAAGGGGCCAAGCACGATGCCGGGAGTCTGGAAGCGCCAGAAGCCAAAGCAGGCCAATGCTGCACCAGCCACCAGCAGCATTCCCATCATCCTCAGAAAAACGGGTTTTCGTTTTCGCCGGTTCTGCAGTTCGTGCCGCGCATGTCGTTTCGTGGATGCCGCGTGTCTTGCCTGCTCCATTCCGTCAGCCCTCCTGCCGCTCAAAATGGTGGAAGACGCAGAGACCTTACAGCTCTGCGATCATGTTACCCATATTGTACAGGCCCGGCTCCTTTTTTGCAAGATAGACAGCAGCATTTATTGCGCCATTTGCAAAAACACTGCGGGAATATGCAGTATGCTTGAGGGTGATGACCTCGTCCGGACCGCAGAACAGCACCTCGTGGTCGCCCACGATGCTGCCTCCGCGCACGGAGCTGATGCCGATCTCCTTGGGGTCGCGCTTCTGGCGCACAGAGGAACGGTCGTACACATAATGATATGCGCCGTTATTCTCTTCGTTGATGGCATCGGCCAGCATCAGGGCAGTGCCGCTGGGGGCATCCAGCTTGTTGTGGTGGTGCTGCTCCACGATCTCCACATCATAGTCTGCACCCAGAATGGCCGATGCACGCTTGCACAGCTCCGACAGCAGGTTGATGCCGATGGACATGTTGGCGCTCTTGAACACGGGCACAATGCGGGACAGCTGCACCACCTTCAGCTGCAGCTCTTCGGAAAGGCCAGTGGTGCAGACCACGATGGGCATCTTGTGTGCTTCGCAATAGGTCAGTGCCTTTTCCACAGCAGCAGGAGCGCTGAAATCAATGATGACATCGCCCTTGCCGTCCAGCTTTTCCAGACTGTCGTATACGGGGATGCCGTTCTGCTCACCGTCCTGCTGGTCGATCCCGGCGACCACGCGGCAGTCACTCCGGTTTGCAATCATCTCGCAGAGGGCGTGACCCATCCGGCCGCCAATGCCCTGAATGATAATATCTGTCATTTTTGTTTCCTCGTTTTCTGTTGTAACGGCAAATGCCCGGGAGAAACCATTTCCACCGGGCATTGTGCGCTGTTTCGTTTATTCCTGAATCAGACCTTCGGCCTCCAGTGCCTGCTCGATCTTCTCCTTGTGGGCATCACTGGGCTCGACCAGCGGCAGACGGCAGGGACCGGCCTCCCAGCCCAGCACATTCATGGCGTACTTGACAGGGATGGGATTTACTTCGCAGAAGAGTGCATCCGCCAAGGGCAGGATCTCCAGCTGCAGCTTGCAGGCAGTCTTGGGGTCTCCCTCAAACCATGCCTTGCAGCAGTTGTGCACCAGCTCAGGCTTGACATTGGAGACCACACTGATGACACCCTTGCCGCCCAGAGACAGCAGGGGGACCACCTGATCATCGTTGCCAGAGTAGATGTTCAGCTCGTCACCGCACAGCTGAGCGATCTTGGCCACCTGAGAGATGTTGCCGGAGGCCTCCTTGATGCCGTTGATGAGCGGATTCCGGCTCAGCTCCAGTGCTGTCTCGGGGGTGATGTTCAGACCGGTACGGGAAGGCACATTATACAGGATAACAGGGATGCCGCCCGCCTCGGCCATAGCGGTAAAGTGAGCCACCAGACCTGCCTGCGTGGTCTTGTTGTAATAGGGGGTCACAAGCAGCAGGGCATCGGCACCGCAGGCAGCAGATTTTGCTGCCAGTGCACAGCCGTGATCGGTATCATTGGAACCAGCACCCGCAATAACAGGCACCCGGTGGTTGACCGTCTCGACCGTAAACTTGATGGCGGCCAGCTGCTCCTCATCGGTCATGGTAGAGCATTCGCCGGTAGTTCCGCAGATCACAATAGCATCGGTGCCCCGTGCGATCTGATCTTCAATGATGCGGCCCAGCTCATCAAAGTTGATGCTGCCATCTTCGTACATGGGGGTGATGATTGCCACCGCCGCGCCGGTAAAGACAGGATTTTTCATAGTATAAAACTCCTTTGTACGCTCCGTCAGGAACGTGTTGTTCAGTCAAAATAGCCCTTTGCTGCCAGCAGCTCAGCCAGCAGCACGGCACCGCCTGCAGCGCCGCGCAGGGTGTTGTGGCTCATGCAGGCGAACTTGTAGTCAAACAGGGTGTCCTCGCGCAGGCGGCCGATGCAGACAGCCATGCCATTTTCGGTGTTGCGGTCCAGCTTGGGCTGAGGACGATCGGGCTCAGTGAAGTAGTGTAGGAACTGCTTGGGTGCGCTGGGCAGGTTCAGCTCCTGTGCAGGGCCGCGGAAGTTAGCCCAGGCCTCGAGCATCTGCTCCTGGGTGGGCTTTTTGTCAAAGCTTACAAACACGGCAGCGGTGTGGCCGTCAGAAACGGGGACACGGAAGCACTGCGCAGTGATCGTGGGCTTCTCGGCGTTGACGATCTGATCGCCCTCGATGTGGCCCCACAGCTTCAGCGGCTCGCGCTCGCTCTTCTCTTCCTCACCGCCGATGTAGGGGATGACGTTATCTACGATCTCGGGCATCCGGTCAAAGGTCTTGCCTGCACCGGAAATGGCCTGATAGGTGCAGACCAGAGCCTTGTTGACACCAAACTCCTTCATCAGAGGATGCAGGGCAGGCACATAGCTTTGCAGGCTGCAGTTGGACTTGACCGCGATGAAGCCGCGTTTGGTACCCAGACGCTTGCGCTGGGCAGGGATGATTTCAATGTGGTCCGCGTTGATTTCAGGCACGACCATGGGTACATCCGGGGTAAAGCGGTTTGCGCTGTTGTTGGAGACCACAGGGCACTCGGCCTTTGCGTAAGCCTCTTCCAGTGCCTTGATCTCGGCCTTGGGCATATTGACTGCGCAGAAGATGAAATCGACCTGAGAAGCGACCTCTTCCACCTTGGCGGCATCCAGCACGACCATCTTCTTGACGCTCTCGGGCATCGGGGTAGTCATTGCCCAGCGGCTGCCAACGGCCTCCTCATAGGTCTTGCCTGCGCTGCGGCCGGATGCGGCCAGCGTGGTCAGCTTGAACCAGGGATGATTTTCAAGCAGGGTCACAAAACGCTGCCCCACCATGCCCGTTGCACCAACGATACCAACTTTATACTGTTTTTCCATTTCCAGCACCTTTCCTTTCAATAAAAGCAAATTTACATCGAACACGGCTTGCAAACCAGCCGACCTTGCAATATAATAGATACTGTTTATACAGATTTTATGATAACATTGATACGGCACTCGTGTCAATCATCGGAAAGGCAAATGCAAAGTATGTTAAAAAAAGATTTTTGGTATGATTTACCCAAAGAACTCATTGCACAGGAGCCTGCAGACCCCAGAGACTCGGCCCGGCTCATGGTTCTGAGCCAGAAGGACGACAGCATCCAGCACCGGATCTTCCGCGATCTGCCGGAGTATCTTGAGCCGGGTGACCTGCTGGTGGTCAACAACTCCAAGGTGCTGCCCGCCCGCATCGTGGGTGTCAAACAGCCCACCGGTGCTGTGTGTGAGCTGCTGCTTCTGCGGCAGGTCAAGGGAGATCAGTGGGAGTGCCTGGCAAAGCCCGGCAAGCGGATGCAGCCCGGCACCAAGGTCAGTTTTGGTGACGGCACCCTGACCGCTGTGGTGGACGAAACGCTGGAGGATGGCAACAAGTTTGTTACATTCTATTATGACACCGAGACCCTTTATGAAAAACTGGATGAATTTGGAAAGATGCCGCTGCCGCCCTACATCACCAAGCAGTTGGAAGATCAGAGCCAGTATCAGACGGTTTATGCCAAGGAGCTTGGCAGCGCTGCTGCACCCACGGCAGGCCTGCACTTCACCCCGGAGCTGATGGATACCATCCGTTCCAAGGGTGTCGGCATTGCCGAGGTTACCCTGCATGTGGGTCTGGGAACCTTCCGCCCCGTGCAGGAGGACGAGATCGCGGATCACAAGATGCACAGTGAGTGGTATTCCATCAGCGAGGAGACTGCTCAGCGCATCCGGGAAACCAAGGCCGCCGGGCACCGCGTGATCGCCGTTGGCACCACCAGCTGCCGCACGCTGGAAGCCGCCGCCGCAAAATATGGCGAGATCAAGGCCTGCAGCGGCAACACCTCTATCTTCCTCTACCCGGGTGTCAAGTTCAACTGCATCGATGGCCTGATCACCAACTTCCACCTGCCGGAAAGTACCCTCATCATGCTGGTCTCTGCCCTCTACGGCTACGAAAAGACCATGGCTGCCTATAAAGTTGCCGTAGAGGAAAAGTACCGCTTCTTTTCCTTTGGCGATGCTATGCTGATAGTTTGATACAAAATTCGCGCTTTTTGCGATATTTGTATGTAGAAAAAAGTAAAGACCCGATGGCGATTATGCCGTCGGGTCTTTTGTCATTTCAGGATGAAAGTGTGTGAGAGGCCGTTCTTGAACACGATGGTTTGCACCCGGCCATCGTAGATCGTGATGTTCTCGATGATGCTCATAACGAACGAACGCAGGACCTCCCGCGACACCGTCGTCGCCAGCCGCTTGTAGTAGATATAGGTTCGGCCTTCGAGCTTCTGTGTGAGAATGAACTTTGACGCCGCATGAACGAACTCCTCGTCCGACACATCCTTCTCGTCCGCGTTTGACATGACCATGCCGATCTGCTCATTGACCTCAGCAAGCTGGCTCATCAGCTTCTCTCGCTGGATGATGTAGTCCTTCTGAGAGATGGAGTCGTCTGAGTACAAGTAGAGATTTTGAAGGCGTTCCGCCGCCCGCTCTATCCTTGTCTTTTCCGTATTCAGGTTTTCCAGCTCTATGTCTGACACGACGGGCTTCTTCCTGACCTCAACGCTACTGTCGAATGGGGCCTTCTCCGTCAGCCCGGAGGCCAGCATATTGTAGAGATCGTCCAGTCCTGCTCGCTCGATACCATCGACATCCCTGAATGTACTGCCTGAGAGCAGCATCTTCTCCATATCCTCCACGGAGTTTATGCTGTCGAAGTTTTTCTGGACGTTCAGCATATTTAGGATGTAGTTGAACACGAACTCGCCCAAGACCACCTCTGAGGTTGCCCTGCCTTTGCACAGATATTCGCTCCTGCGCTTTGTCGGGCAGACGTAGACAGACCAGCGGATGCCGTCTTGGTCTGCTGGCCTGATGGTAGATGTCATCGCATGGCCGCAGTTGCCGCAGATGACCAGCCCGCCGAAAACATGGACGTTCTTTTTCTTGGAGTATATACCGCGCCGCTCGCATTCAAGCCGCCTGTTCTCCTTCAGAATCCGCGCGATTTCATCCTTTTGCTCTCGGCTGATGATAGCCGGGTGGTGGTCCTTGACCGTAATCCACTCCGATTCTTTCTTCCGCTTCTGCCTGTCGCCATCCTTCAGGACGTTGTAACGGTAGTCGCCGCAGTAGAAGACGTTGCGCAGGATGATGAGCAAGGTTGAAGGGGAGTAGGTACAGCCTGTCCGGGTGCGGTAGCCATGGCCGTTGAGGTATCTGGCGAGAGAAACCAGCGACCGCTCCTGCTCGTACTTGTCGTGGATGATTTTGACCACTTCCGCCTCGCTCTCGTTGATGGTGAACGTCTTGGTTTCCGGGTCATAGTCATAGCCCAGCGGGACGCGGCCACCGTTCCACTGTCCGTTTGCTGCTCTGGACAGCATGGCTGCCGTCACGCGCTCCGAAGTCATGTTACGCTCCAGCTCCGCGAATATCAGGATGATTTTGAGCATGGCCTCGCCCATCGCAGAGCTGGTGTCGAACTGCTCGTTCTTGCTGACGAAGACCACTCCGAGCTGCTTCAGCTCGCTGTACATTGTGGCGAAGTCCAGCAGGTTACGGCTGATACGGTCGATTTTCCATACGAGGATATGCGTGAACATCCCCAGCCTGACCTGTTGCATCATCTCCTGAAACTTTGGACGGTCTGTATTCTTGCCCGAATAGCCCGCGTCCTCATAGACAACGTAGTCCTCCGTGTTCAGGATGAGCCGCGCGTAGTTGATGAGGTCTTGCCGCTGCATCGGCAGGGAGTCCTTGTCTATCTGGTGCAGGGTCGATACGCGGGTGTATATTGCCACGCGGGGCTTATCTGGCAGCTTTACCTTTGCCATGCTATGTCACTCTCCATCTAAAGCTAAAATAAGGCCCTCTAAGGCCGTCTTCAACCGATTCAACAACTTTCCCACATCTGGAGCCAAAACGCCCTCAATGCAGCTCTCTCGCGCGGATATGACTGACCCGCTGGAAAATTCAAATTCCCCATACAAAAATGACCGTCTGATTTTGTCAGGCGGCCATTTTCGTATACAGGACCTTGCCAAGTTCCGCATACGAACATTTTTGAGCAGGAGATTCCTTCAGCATCGGCAGCGTCAAGAGGCCGTCATGCGCGAATGGTTCGACAGCCTTCATGTCTGCAACGTAGAAGTCCCAGAGCAGCATATTTTCGATGCTGTCTCCCGGCGACATCCCGCGCCACACGCCGAAAACAGCCACGCTGTCACTGCTGGAAAAATCCAGCTTGAACGTGATGTGCTCCGGGTGCTCGCCATCCTCTGACTGTGTATAGGCCGCAGCTTTGAAGACGATTCTGCCCTCCGAGATCAGCCGATGAAATCGCTTAGTCTGATTATCCGACATCTTTTGCTTCGGCCTCCTGAGCCGCATTGGAATCGACCATGCCATCAAGATACGCTTCGAGCCTGACCTTCTGCTCGTTCGAGATGGACCTGTACTTCAGCAGGAGAGCGGCCTCGCGTGGGTTCGCTGCGCTCGTCTGATTTCCTGACGTTTCTACGTTGCCAAATGCCAGCCAGTCCATCGACACACCAAAGAACTCCGAGAAGCGGACGAGAGCTTCTACCGATGGACGACCCTTGCCCTTCTTCCAGTCTGAGAATGCCGAGTTGGAGAGACCAAGCTCTTTCTGGAGTTGCTTCTGGTTCATCCCGGACTGCTCCTGAAGCATGATAAGGCGTTCCAAAATTGTACTCATAATAACCTCCTTAAAAATAGCTGGAAAATTCCAATAATGATATTGACTAACTGGAAGATTCCAGCTATAATTAAGTTACAATCACTTACTCAAATATCCCACCGACCAAGTGGATGTAATCTGATTGTATCATTTTACTTGTAAAAAGTAAATTAAAAATGATGAGAAGGAGGCGCAAAATGATGGCAAGACCCCTGCCGCAGTGGTGCAAGAATGTCAAAATCGAGCTTGTGCGGCGCGATATGAGCATTTCTGACCTCGCAAAGCTCGTTGGCCTGACGAAGCAGTACACATCTGGCATCGTCAGTGGCCGCAATTACTCCGAAACCGCTGTCAAGAACATCAGCGATGCCTTGAACATCCCTGACAGTCCGTATCAGTGATTACATCGTAACACAGGAGGAACCCAAAGAAAATGGGAAGAGACTGCTCAAAAGCGAGCGGAAATGTGTACTTTGAGGCTAGAAAAGCTGCCGCAGAATACGACGACAGGCTTTACAGCCGCGAAAAGGCCGCCGAACTCCTCGGCGTAAGCGTGTCCACCCTCGCTGATTACGAAAACGGCAACACCAAATTCGTCCCGGTTGACAAGGTCGTCCTTATGGCTGATCTGTACCATCAGCCGGAGCTGAAGACCGGGTACTGCAAGCACGAGTGCCCGATTGGAGCGTGTATGCCGTTCTGCACCAAAACCGGCAGCATCGCAATGGCAGCCCTGAAAGTGCTGAAAGGGCTGGATGACTCGAAAATCGACAGCCTGCGCCATCGCATCATTGATGTGGCCGCAGATGGACAGGTCGATGCCAGCGAGAAGCCTGAACTCGCTGAGATTTTGAAGAATGTGGACGAGATCGCTCTTGCGATGAACGAGGTCCGGCTCGTCTGCGAAAAAGAACTGGGGTAGTCAAATGAACGCCGACAAGCTGAGAGAAATCCTTCGTATTGAATACGGCATTCGCTCCGATGAGGAGCTGTACGATGCTGTTGAAAGGATGGAACCGCTCAACATCGGCCTGTTCACGACACCCATCAAGCAGAAAGGAGTCCGCAATGCCCGCACCGAAAAATAACCAGCTCGCCACCGTTGCCAGCATCAAGGGAATGCTTGCGCGGGACGACATCAAGACCCGCTTCAACGACATCCTCGGCAAGAAGTCCAGCCAGTTCATGGCCTCGCTTGTGAATGTTGTGGCCGCATCCCCGCAGCTTAAAGCGTCCGAGCCTAACTCGATCATGGCTGCCGCATTTGTCGCCGCATCGTTCGACCTGCCTATCGACAGCAACCTCGGCTTCAGTGCCATCGTTCCGTTCAACAAAAAGACCTGCATCAATGGCCAGTGGGTGAAGCAGAGCCTCGCCCAGTTCCAGATGATGTACAAGGGCTATATCCAGCTCGCCATCCGCAGCGGCGAGTATGAGAAGATGAACTGCGCCGAGGTTTATGCTGACGAGCTTGTCAGCTACAACCCCATCACCGGCGAATGCCGGTTTGTTGACGACTTCTCGGCTTGCAAGTTTCGCAATGATGGCAAGACCGACAAGATTATCGGCTACTACGCATGGTTCCGGCTCCGCTCTGGCTTCACCAAGGAGCTGTATATGAGCAAGGCCGAAATCAACAACCACGCGCAGAAATACAGCCAGTCGTATCGCTACGACATCAACGATGGCAAGCAGTCCAGCCGGTGGTCTACCGATTTTGACGCGATGGCGAAGAAAACCGTCATCAAGCTCCTGCTGAGCAAGTGGGGCATCTTGTCCGTCGAGATGCAGAAGGCCATTGAGGACGACCAGAAGGTGTATGAGGTGGACAGCACCGAGCAGTACAGCGACAACCAGCCTGATGTCGTTGAGGCCGAGAATCCGTTCACGCCGCCCGCCATCGAAGCCCCGAAAAATGAAATCCAGCCTGCGCCTGAAGTCGAAACGCTGGAAGAACTCGATATTATGGAGGAATAAGAAACATGGGAGCATTTGTGTTGACCTCGGAGAACTACTACTCGCAGGAAGCCAACAAGGAATACCTGAGTGTGAGCCAGTATAAGCAGTTCGTTGGGACGTATGGCCGCCGTGGGTGTGAATTTACTGCGCTGGAGGAGCTGAATGGCCGCTGGCAGCAGAAAAAGAACTCCGGCATGATGATCGGCAGCTACGTTGACAGCTACGTTGAGGGGACGCTGGACAAGTTCAAGCAGGAGAACCCCGAAATCTTCAAGAAAGACGGAACCCTGAAGGCTGATTTCACCAAGGCTGAGCAGGTCATTGCCCGCATTGAGCGCGACCCCTTCTTCATGTCCACGCTTGCCGGTGAGAAGCAGGTCATTATGACCGGCGAACTTTTCGGTGCCAAGTGGAAGATCAAGATGGACAGCTATCTGCCCGGCACGGCCATCGTTGACCTGAAGGTAATGGCCTCCCTGACGGAGCACAAGTGGGTCAAGGACCTCGGCTACCTTGAATTTATCCGTTACTGGGGCTACGACATTCAGGGTGCAGTCTATCAGGAAATCGTTCGGCAGAACACCGGCCTGAAGCTGCCGTTCTATATCTCTGGCGTATCCAAGGAAGAGGAGCCCGACATCCGCGTCATCCAGATCGAGCAGAACTTCCTCGATGAAGCTCTGGCCGCTGTGGAATCGAATATGCCGCGCATCGTCCAGCTCCGCAATGGCGATGTCGAGCCTGACCGCTGTGAGATGTGTGACTGCTGCCGCCATCACCGCATTCTGACCGCCCCCATCAGCCTGAGTGCGCTGAATGCCTCTATTTGATTATTATAGCCGGAAAGGGGGTGGTATCTATGGCTTGGGTCAAGGTGTATGAAGCCGTTATCGGCCCCAAGCTCCGAACGCTTGCAAACGATATTGGCTGCTCTCAGAACGAAGCCCTCGGCGTTCTCGTTCGACTGTGGGTCTGGGGCATCCGAAATGTCAACGCTGCCGGTGAAATCATCGGCGGGAGTGAAGCCGACATCGAGGCTGTCATCCAAACTGGCCTCGACAATAGGTATTCATCCAAAACTGTCATTCGTGCGATGAAAGATTCCGGCTGGCTCGATGTTGAAGATGGCCGTATCGGCCTTCACGACTGGGGAGAGTGGCAAGCACAGTGGTACAAGGACGCTGAACGGCGCGGGAAGGATGCAGAGCGGAAACGTGCAGAACGCGCCCGCAAGAAAGCTCCCGCCCCTGTCCCGCCCAGCGAACACGCTACTCCTGCAAAAACCGTTCCCAAGGCATCGTATCCTGAAGGGTTTGAAAAATTCTGGGATGCCTACCCACGGAAGATCGGTAAAGGGGAAGCGTACAAGAAATATTGTGCGCGTGTCAACGATGGATGGGGAGAGAATGAGTTGCTTGAGGCCGCCGTAGCTTACGCTGTGAGTGTTGAGCAGAACAAGACCGACAAGCAGTTCATAAAGCACCCGAAGACGTTTCTGTCCGACGCTACGCCGTTCACTGATTACCTGAAACACGCCGAGCCCACTGTTTCTACCACCGCAAGCAACGACCCATACGCAGATTGGAGGTAACTCGTGCCTGAACTGAAAAAATGTCCCTTGTGCGGTGACACTGTGGAGTTTGAGATCGACTTCCCGACCTTCGATGGAACCGGCAAGACTGTAAAGCGCATCGTGCCAAAACGGTGCGCCTGCTCCTTGAAAAAGGAGGAAGAGCTCAAACGGCAGATGGAGCTGTACAGCCGAAAGCGTGAAGTTGAACGGCTCCGCAGCCTTAGCTTGATAGATGCCAAGGCCCAGAATGTCACGTTTGAAAGCTGTGAGCAGACCGATGGCAATGCGCTGGCATTGAAAATCGCAACTCGATATGTTGCCAAGTTCGATGACCTCAAGGCCACCGGGCAGGGCGTAATGTTTTACGGCGATGTCGGGACAGGGAAGTCGTATATCGCGGCAGCCATTGCCAATGAGCTGATGGCAGAGCTGCATACCGTAGTGATGACCTCGTTCCCGAACATCCTCGAACGGGCCCTCGACTTCGACAGCAACAGCCTCGATTTTGCCAGCCGCGCCGAACTGCTCGTCATAGACGACCTCGGCGCAGAGCGCAGCACCGATTTCGCCCTTGAGCAGATGTACAAGGTCATCGACGACCGTTACCGCAGTAAGCGTCCCATCATCCTTACCACGAACTTGTCCCTCGACCACATGAAGAAATGCACCGATATTCGGTACAGCCGCATCTTCGACCGGCTGTTTGAGATGTGTTACCCTGTTGAGCTGACCGGGCTGTCGTGGCGCAAGCGCAGCGCGGTCCGGCAGTTCGATGAGATGAAGAAGTTGTTAGGTGAGTGATATGGAACTTATTGCAGAGATCAAGATTTTCTCGAAGGAAGACCGCAAGACGGTTGCTGGCATACTCGTTGACAACGGATATACCGTTGGAACCGGCAAACGTCAGAAAACGCCGAACGGCAAGAGCGTTGACTACACGCTGAAGCTGTACATCGATGATGGCAGTGCAGAGAAATGACCGGGAGGAGAGCGTACATGAACAGCATCCAGTTCACCGTCCTTGGTGAGCCGTATGGCAAAGGGCGGCCCCGGTTCAATAGGTTTACCGGGACTGCCCACACCCCTGAGAAGACCGAGAGCAGGGAAGCCCTCGTCGGATATGAATACCGCCGCCAGTGCGGTGCATTCCGCTTCCCTGATACCGCGATGCTTGATATGCGGATTCTGGCGTACTACTCCATCCCGAAAGGCGACAGCAAGGCAACGAGAGCTGCCAAACTGGAAGGCTTTATCAGGCCGACCAAGAAGCCCGACATGGACAACGTGGTCAAGCTTGTAGCTGACGCTTTGAATCAGGTCGCATACCGCGACGACACGCAGATCGTGGACTGCCAGTGCCGCAAATTCTATTCCGAGCAGCCGCGCACGGTCATCATCATCAAACAGATTGGAAAGGAAAATGAGCATGAGTGAAGAATTGAGCCTTGTTATCAAGAACCAACAGGCCATTGCCGGAATCCGGCACATCGACTGGAATAAGGACGAACTCATTGAGCGCGTCCGCGCCGTGACCGCGAAGTACAAAGGACTCGTTTATACCGACGATGACATCACCAACGCCCGCACCGACCGGGCTGAGCTGAACGCCATCAAGAACAGCATCTCCGACAGCCGCATTCAGGTCAAGAAGTTCGTGATGGCTCCGTATGACCAGTTTGAGGCCGAGGTCGCTGAAGTGACCAATCTCATCATCGAGGCAGTGAAGCCAATCGACGAGGCCATCAAGACCCACGATGAAAACCAGAAAGCTGACAAGAAGAAGCAGCTCATCGCCTACTTCGACAGCATCATCGGCAATCTGGCCGAATCCGTCACCTTTGAGCGCGTGTTCGACCCCAAGATGGTGAACGCCTCGACCTCCATGAAAAAGGCCAAGGAGGGCATTGCTGATGGTGTCCAGCAAATCAGGACGAACATCGAAACCATCAACACTGTCGTCAGTGAGCCGTACCGCTCCTTTGCAGTTGCGAATTATCTCCAGACCATGAAGCTGGCTGGGTCTATGAAGCTGGCGCAGCGCATGGAGCAGGAAGACCGCCGCAAGGCAGAGCTGGCCGCTGAAGCTGAAAAGGCCAAGGCTGCCACCCCTGCACCGGCTCCTTCCGCTCCCGCAGTTGAGCCGCCAAAGCCCGCCGCGCCTGTCCAGCCTGCACCGCAGACCAGCTCGTTCGTTGCGGCAGCGGAGAAAGCCGCCGCAACTACTCCCGCTCCTGCCCCTGCACCCGCAGAATCCCCCGAAAAGCTGTACGCTATGAGCTTCCGCGCCATCGGCACGAAGGAGCAGCTTATGGCTCTCCGGCAGTATATGAAAGATAACCACATCAAGTATGGAAAGGTGGACTAAACGATGAACCAGAACTATGCAAAAGCTCTTACCTTTGACTGTGACACCTTCAGCGAGATCAAGAACAACCTCAATTTCGTCCTTCAGCGGCTCATTTCCAACATGGTCGGCACCGGGGCGAATGATGGCCAGCTCACGCTGAAGCTCGACGTTTCGTTCTGCAAGAACACCATCGAGAACTATGATGCCGAGATTGATGCCCCTGAGCGTGAAATCTGCTTGCCGCAGTTCAAGCACAAAATCATGTCTAACATCAAAATCAACGACGAGCGCACCGGCGATGAGCGCAACGATACCATGGAGCTGTTCTTCAACGCAGAAACCGGCCAATACGAAATGCGCCCCATCGCCAATACTGCCCAGCGCAGTATGTTCGATGATGATATGGCCGATGCCGGTTTCCGCGATGTTACCCCTGAAGCTCTGCCTGAACACACTGATGACTACCAGTACGAGAACGGCCAGTAAGTTCTCGCTGCATTAGAAGGAGGTGGTTCCCATGGAGCCTGAAACCAATGACCTGAAGCTCACGCCTGAGCTGGAAGCCATCGTCCGGCTGGCATCCGAAACTGCTGTCGAATCGTACCGAAAGGAACTTGAGCGGCAGCAGGAGCAGGATGGCAAAGCCCGCAGAGAGCGGCATCACCGCGTTGTGAACAGCGCGAAGATGCTGCTGAAAAACTACCGGCGGTTCAAGAAGATGACCGTGAGCAGCGTGTACGGCAAGGACACCAGCACCAACGAAACCCTCGTTGAGCTGCTGGAGCTGATGCAGGGAATCTACCGCAGCGGGGAACTTGAGGTCGTCAGCATCAAAGACCGGGTGGCTCGCACCGAGCTGATGATCGAGCACATCGACGCAATGCTGGAGGTCTACAAGAAGGACTGCAACAGGTCCCCTGAAGGCCAACGGCGGTACAGGGTCATCTACTGGATGTACCTGTCTGAGGACGAGTCTAAGACCGCCGAGGACATTGCCGAGATGGAGAATGTTGTCGTCCGCACGGTATTCCGCGACATCAAGACCGCCTACGAAGAACTCGCTGTTTTGTTCTTCGGTATCGACGGAGTGAGGTTTTCTGAGCAATAATGTCAAAACGCTGTCATTGTAATTTCAGTTGACAGGCTTTAGAATAGTAAATGGCAGTAACGAGGCTGCCTGATGCTCAAGGATTCCTCCATCATCTGTTTGTGAGCAGCACACCCGGTTCGACAGCAGGCATGGCCGGGTGTGCACCTCGCAAAAACCCAAGACAGCTCATCACGAGCTGTCTTTTTGTTTTAGGAGAACGCTATGGAAGAACGCAAGGAACGGTGCATCAGATGTGAAAAAATGCGCGTTGGTGACCTGAAGCACGGTTTTGGAAACCCCAGAAAGATCACGAAGAAAAAGGCCGAGGAGCTGGAACGCTCGCTGGAGATGTTCGGCGACTTTGGCATCTTCCTCATCGACGAGAACGACAACGTGATTGCCGGAAATCAACGCAGCATCATCCTCACCAAGAAAGACCCTGACATAATGGTGGACTGCAAGCGGCTCATCGGCTACACCGATGCAGAGCTGCGGGCCATCAACATCAAGGACAACACCCACGCCGGTGAATGGGACCTCGACCTGCTCGCCGACTGGACTGCCGACCTCACAGTGGACCTCGGCCTCGATATGCTCGAAAAGAATCCTGACGAGCGGAAAATCAAGGACATCGAACCGATTCGCTATGAGAAATATGACTATGTTATGATCGTCTGCCGGAATGAGGTTGACTACCTGAATCTGACCCGCGCACTCGGCATCGACGGCGCGAAAGTGCTTGTTGCCAAGCAGCGGAGGATAAAGGCAAGGGCCGTCTGGTATGACGATATGAAAGCCCAAATCGTACCCAAGGAAGACGCTCCACAAACAGACCCGGGAAACCCGGAGAAAGAGGAAGAAAATGATTAGAGTCCTGATTACTGGCTGCTCGATGCACTCGTATGACCTCATCCGTGCATTGAAGGACAACTACGACGGCGAGGAAATCTACGTCGTCGGCATCAACTGCGATGACACTGCGCTGCTCCGCAAGGGCGTTGACGCTGGCTATGTTGTTCCTCGCATCACGGAGGAAAGCTATATCCCGACCGTCATCGACATCTGCGAGAAGGAGAAGGTCGATGTCATCCTGCCGTTCATCACCGCAGAGCTGCCTATCATGGCAGAGAACCGCGAGCTGCTTGAGAGCCACGGCGTTAAGGTGTCCATCTCCTCTATGGAGTCCATTCTGGCCTCTGGCAACAAGGTCGAGCTGGCAAAGCACTACCCCGACCTGATGCCGAAGCAGATGGTCTGCAAGAAGCCCCTCGACTTCTTCCAGTTTGCTGATGAGATTGGCTACCCGAAGAAGCCCATGTGCTGCAAGCTCCCGAACCGCTGCGGCGGCCTCGGCTTCTGCATCATTGACGAGGAGAAGGGCCGCGACCTGACCATCTACAACAAGTTCGGCATGAACCGCTATATCACGTTCGATATGCTGCTGGAGCTGGCAAAGAACTGCCATGAGGACATCATCATGCAGGAGTATGAGGAAGGTCTGGATTACAGTATGTGCGTACTGGCAGACCATGGCCGCGTCCTCCACGCCCTCGGCTTTGAGGGCTACCTGATGGCCTTTGGCAGCGCGATGTTCGCCGGCATCAAGCAGAACGAACAGGCTCTCGCCATTGCCAAGCAGATCGTCGCTGACACCGGGCTGGACGGCAATGTGTGCTTCGACTTCATCCTGAAGGAAGATGGCAGCGTGAAGCTGCTGGAGACCAACCCGCGCCTGAGTGCATCCCTGCCGTTCATCGCCAAGGCTGGCCTGAACCTGCCGTACCTGCGGTGCCGCCAGCTCCTCGGCTATGATGTCGAGAACATCCACCCTGAAATCAACTACAAGCTCCGCATGAGCAAGAACTATGAGTCGGAATACTTCGTTTAACATCTACTGTATGTCGTACCGCCGACCGAACAAGATTTTGACGAAGCACCAGTTTGAATATTGTACCTACGTCGTAAGACAGGAAGAAGAAGCTGCGTACAGAGCCGCCGGTGTCGATGACCTTCTCGTCATCCCCGATGGAGCTGTACGCAGCTTCATGTCTACCCTCTACTGGATAATTCACAACACGCCGGAAGATGTGATATTCATTGCTGATGACGACATCGAAAAGTTCGTCTACCGCATGAGCGATACGACCTACCTTGAGTTGCCCGATAAACGCCCCGACAAGGAGCGCGTGACGGCTGAGATCGAGCGCATTGCCCAGCTCATCTACGACCTCGGCATCGGCTACGCATTTGACCAGCCTACGATGGCTCCCTATGCGTATGACTGCGAGTTTAAGTTCGTCGGGATGCCCGGTCACATCCGCTGGATAAACAAGAAGGCTCTGAAGGCCACCTACGACCCGGATGACCCTGCGGCCTCCGATGTTGACATGATGATGCAGGAGCTTCTGCACAACCGCATCATCCTCCAGCCGCGCTACCTATGCGCCAAGGCCGGCATGGACCTGAACGAAGGCGCGAGCCGCACGAGAGAAGGCCACATGATTCTCGTCGAGGCCATGAAGAACAAATGGGGGAAGTATTATGACTACAACTACAAACGAAATTTTGCGCGAATTATGGTCAAAAGATGATTCGCCCATGTACCTGTTCAACGAGAACACGCTCTACGAGAACATCGTGAACATGGGCAAGGCGTTCCACCGCTACTATGCCAACACCTATGCCGCGTACAGCTTCAAGACCAACTACCTCGCTGACATCTGCCAGATCGCAAATGAGGCTGGTCTGCTGGCCGAGGTCGTTTCTCCGTATGAACGGATGTACGCTATGAAGCTTGGCTTCTCGCCCGACCGCATCATCTACAACGGTGTCATCCCGAACACCGCAGAGAAGGTCAAACTGGCCTCCTGCGGCGGCTTTGTCAACGTGGACAACTACGATGAGCTGCGGGACATCTACTTCATGGCCAAGGAACAGGACATCACCATTCCTATCGGCATCCGCGTTACGTTCGATGCCGGGAATGACCTGAAGTCCCGGTTTGGTATTGACGTTGACAGCGACGACTTCAGTGGCGCGATGGCCTTTTTCCAGCATAACACGCACCTTGAGTTCCGTGGCTTCCAGTGCCATATCGGGTCCGCCCGCCAGCCGAAATACTGGAAGAACAAGATCGACCGCATGATTGAGCTGGCCAAGACCTACGGCGCGAAGTATATCGACCTTGGCGGCGGTATGTTCGGCCCGATGGCTCCTGAGCTGGCAGAGCAGTTCAACGGCTATGCCTACGGCGGCTATGAGGAGTACGCCCAGATTATTGCCGGCGCGATGAAGAAAGCATTCCCCGATGAGGATGTGATGCTGATGATCGAACCCGGCACCGCGCTGGTCGGCAACACCATGAAAATGGCTGCCACCATCACCAACATCAAGTTCGTGCGCGGGCAGATTTACCTCACGGCAAACTGCGCATCCAACCACATGGGTGTCATTGCCGACATGAAGAAGCTCGTTCCTGAAGTCGTCCACATGAACGACAACGCCTGTACGTTCACCGATGTCATCATCGGCGGCGACACCTGCCTCGAATATGACTATCTCGTCAAAGGCATCTCTGGCGAGTTTGCAATCGGCGACAGGCTGGTCTTTGACAACGTTGGCGCATACTCCATCAGCTCGTCCCGCCAGTTCATTGTACCCCGCCCGAAAGTGGTTTCTGAGGTCACTGGAGAGGTGTTGCGCGAAGCTGAGGGTTTCACCGATATGTTTGCTCGCTACCTTGAAAAAACATCGGAGCATCGCATGAAAAACGCTTGACGGACGCAGACCTCCTTTGGTAGAATTATACTATAAACAAACAAAAAATTGGAGGTTTTTGTTCATGGCATTTGAAGCATTGACGAAAAATGGGTACAACCTGTTTGAAATGTCCTCGATGATTCAGAAGGCGATTCGCCGGTGTGACATCCCTCATGCAGCATACGCCGCAAACGAGATGTCCGTCAAATACCGGGCGTACCTGTGGAAGCGGCTGCTGACCGTTTCCGCTGAGGACTGCTACGGCATTATGACCAAGGAGATCATGGCCTTGAAAGAGGCCGATGACTATGTGAACCAGCGGAACAAGCCCGGTGAAACCAACGACCTGTTTATCGCAAAGGCCGTTGTACTGCTGTGCATGGCCAAGAAGAACCGCGATGCCGACTATGTTGCCTGTAACTTCATGTGGGGCGACCAACCCCTCAGCGATGCCGAGTATGAAGCGTTCGTTGATTACCATGAAGTCGAGCGGCTGAAGGCTGTTTCACAGTTCGATGTTCCCGATTACGTCTTTGATGTCCACACCCGGCGTGGCCGCAGAAACGGCGCAACGCAGATGGATTTCTTCAGAGAGGAGAACGAGGCTCTTGAACCCCGGCAGATGAACCTGTTTGACTACGGCAACTACGACGGCTGGTACAACCATCAGCGCAGCCAAGGGTACATGAAGCCGAGCGATGAACGCCGCCTTCAGAAGTTCCAATCAGACCGAGGGCCGGTTGACCCGACCAACGGCGGAACCGAATGGACACCTGAAACCTACGAAAAGTACAAGAAGTAACCGCTGATAAGCCGGGGCTTGAACGCCTCGGCTTTTTCTATTGCTGCCGGAGAATAGGGGTGAGATAGATGTGTCAAATCCGAGCAACTTGATAGTGCCTACGTCTGAACAGGCCAGCGAGAACGGTCGAAAGGGCGGCATAGCTTCTGGCGAGGCGCGGCGGGCAAAGAAGAACATGAAGCAGATGGCAAAGATGCTCATGGAGATGCCTGTCGTCGGCGAGACCAACAAGCAGAACCTCAAGAACTTTGGAGTTCAGTCTGAAGACCAGAACTACAACACTGCCATCGTTGTCCGGCTCATGCAGAAGGCATTGCTCGAAGGCGACACTGGAGCCATCAGGCTTCTCGGAGAATTGACTGGAGACTTCGGCGGAGCCGTCGGAGCTGGCGATGATACGGTATTCGAGGTCGAATATCCTCCCATCTGCATCCCCGACAATGGCCGCGACAAGCGTACCGAAAAAACGCTCTCGCCACAGGCCGGACCGCAAACTGCGTTCATGGCCTCGAAAGCAGACATCGTGATATACGGTGGAGCCGCCGGTGGTGGTAAAACCTATGCGCTCTTGCTGGAAGGGCTACGGAACCGCAATGTGAAAGGCTGGGGCGGCGTTATCTTCCGCCACAACTACAACCAGATTACGGCTGAGGGCGGCCTGTGGGACGCGAGCCATAAAATTTATGACCTCGTTCCAGATGCCGTCCCCGGCAAGACCCCAAAACTGCATTGGACGTTCGGCGGGGGAGGGAGACTGAACTTCGCCCACATCAGTTGTGACGATGACCTGAGCAGTTGGCAGGGCACAGAAATCTGTTACCTTGGCTTTGACGAGCTGACCCATTTCAGCCGCAAGCAGTTCTTGTATATGCTGTCCCGAAACCGTACTACCTGCGGTATCCGGCCCTACGTCCGCGCCACCTGCAACCCCGATGCGGATAGCTGGGTGGCCGACTTCATCTCTTGGTGGATTGACCAAGAGACCGGCTATCCGATTCCTGAGCGCAGCGGCCTTGTGCGGTATATGTGCGTCCTCAACGACACCATCTACTTCGCAGATACCGCTGAAAAGCTGGCCGAGGAACATGATATTCCTATCGAGCAGTGCAAGAGCGTCACGTTCATCGCTTCTCGCCTTCAGGACAACAAGGTGCTGATGGAAAGCGACCCCGGATACATCGCCAACCTGAATGCACTGCTTGAGGTCGAACGAGAGCGTCTGCTCAACGGCAACTGGAAGATCAAGCCTGCCGCCGGTATGTTCTTCAAGCGCAGTCAGGTCACGCTTCTTGATGAGCTGCCCAACGATGTCATCACATGGGCGCGTGGCTGGGACTTGGCCGCCACCTCGGAGGACGAGAACGGCGACCCGGCATACACGGCCAGCGTCCTTATCGGTAAGCGGCGCAATGGTCGGTACATTGTCGCCAACGTCACGAACCAACGCCTGTCTGCGGACGATGTGCGCACTCACATCAAGCAGACGGCCCAAATTGACAAGAAGAAGTACAAGCGGGTCGTCGAACGACTGCCCAAAGACCCCGGCCAAGCAGGTAAGGCGCAGGCTCAGTCCTTCGTCAAAATGCTGGCCGGTTTTGTTGTTAAGACCATCGCCGAGTCCGGCAGTAAGGAAACACGCGCCGAGCCGTTTGCAGCCCAGTGGCAGCACGGCAACGTTGATGTCCTGCTGGCCGACTGGAACGAGATGTATTTCACCGAGCTTGAATCGTTCCCGGAGTCCAAGTTCAAGGATATGGTCGATGCAAGCTCCTCTGCATTTGCAGAGATCGAAAACGGCTACTCCGTCAGCCGCCCGGCAAACACTGGGCTGTCGAAGGATAGCTACTGGAACAAGTAATGAAAGATAGGAGGTGAGCGGCTATGAGCAATGATTCAAAGGAAATCGGTCGCGTTGGACAGCGCAGGTACGGCGGAATCTTCTATGAGGAATTTCTTTCCGAGCTGAGAGGCCGGAAGGGAGCGGAAGTTTTCACCGAGATGTCGAACAACGATGAGACCATCGGAGCCATTCTGTTCGCCATCGAGATGCTTGTGCGTCAGGCGAGCTGGAATGTCGAACCCGGTGGAAGCACGGCAAAGGACCGGGAGGCCGCAGAGTTTGTCAAGAGCTGCATGGACGATATGCAGCAGACATGGATTGACACCATATCCGAGATTCTGTCCTTCCTGACCTATGGCTGGAGCTTCCACGAAATCGTGTATAAGCGCAGAATGGGCCGCACCAAGGACAACCGAACGTCCAGCAAGTATGACGATGGGTTGATTGGCTGGATGAAGCTCCCCATCCGCTCTCAGGAGACCCTGTACCAGTGGGAGTATGACGATCAGGACAACCTTATCGGGATGACGCAGATGCCGCCTCCCGATTTTGGCCTTATCACGATTCCCATGAACAAGGCCATGCTGTTCCGCACCCGGAGCCGCAAGGACAACCCCGAAGGCCGCTCCATCCTGCGCACGGCGTACCGCTCATGGTATTTCAAACGCCGCATACAGGAAATCGAGGGCATCGGCATCGAGCGCGATCTCGCCGGTCTGCCGGTCATCACCACGCCTGAAGGTATGGACATCTGGGACAAGGATGACGAGGACATGAACGCCATCCGCGCCGGGCTGGAAGCCATGGTCAAAAACATCCGCCGCGATTCTACGGAAGGTCTTGTCCTGCCATTCGGCTATACGTTCGAGCTGACCAGCACAGGCGGCTCCCGGCAGTTCGACACCAACTCCATTATCGCGCGGTATGACACCAAGATAAGCCAGACCGTTCTTGCCGACTTCATCCAGCTCGGCCACGAAAGCGTTGGCTCGTTCGCTCTTTCCAGCGACAAGACCAACCTTTTCTCCATGGCGATATGCGCGTTTCTCGACATCATCTGCCAGACCTTCAACAGCCAAGGCATCCCGGCTCTCATCGACATCAACGGCGACCACTTTGCCGGAGTGACCGATTACCCCCGGCTGACCCACGGAGACATCGAGGATGTTGACCTCGCAACCATGGCCACGTTCATCAAGGACATGACCAGCATCGGCGTTATTATCCCGGATGAATCTCTTGAGGATTACGTTCGTCAGCTCGGAAAGCTCCCCAAGCGCACCACGGATACCGTTCCGATGGAAGCCCGGAGAGCCGCCCAGCAGCAGGGCAACGAGCCGCCTGAACCTGAAACCGCAGCAGGGAAGGGCCACGATGGAGAAGAAGGCTTTGAAGATAGCGGCAGCCATGTGAGCGCAGCCCGGAAGCGTCTTGGGAGGGAATGACCATGCTGGTGAATGTTCCTCACCCCGGCAGAGTGGCAAAGGCGAGACCCAAGAACATCGTGCTCCAGCGGCTTGAGCGGTATCTGCATGATGAGCAGGATGAGCCCATCGAGCTGCTGTGCGGCCTTTGGAATGACCAGAAAGCTGCACTGACCTACCGCGAGATCAGAGATGCCATCGTTGCCGGTGACTTCACTGAAGCCCTGTACGATGAGTTCGCACATGACTACTCCATCTTCATCGCGGACAGGTTCGCCTCCGTCTGGAGCAAAGCCATCAGCGCAGGAGCACAAGCCCAGCCCATCATCGGAAGGCTCTCCTCGTTCCATTTTGATGCCCAAAACCCCGGCGTGGCGAATTGGATAAACAGCCGCAGCGCACAGTTCGTGACCCGGTGCTCTGAACAGCAGAAAGAAGCCATCCGCGCACTGCTCGCCAACAAGGTGGTCGAAAGCCACACCGTTGACGAGCTGGCGCGGCTTATTCGTCCCTGCGTCGGCCTGACCGCCGCACAGTCGGCAGCTACGGTCAAATACTACGACAGCGTATTGTCTGCCCTCAAATCGGAACACCCCCGCATGAAGGCCGATACCGTCCGAAAGAAGGCGTTGACTGCGGCTTCTCGCTATGCTGAGAAAGCGCACCGATACCGGGCCATGACCATTGCGCAGACCGAGCTTGCCACCGCCTATAACCAAGGAGCCGATGAAGGCATCCGTCAGGCACAGGCTGAAGGGCTGCTCGGCCCCATGCTCAAGGTCTGGCGTACATCTGGCGATGATGCTGTCTGCGATATGTGCGCTGCTCTCGATGGAACGGAAATCGGCATGGACGACTCGTTCGCTTATGCCGGAAAGCTCCTGTTCCCAGAACAAAGGCTGCTCCCGCCGGCACACCCGCGCTGCGCCTGCGCCGTGGAATACATTGAATCGCCGGTCTTCAGGTACGCCTGACAGTCGGCAGAAAGGAACCAGATGATCTCGTTCAAAGATATGATTACCCCCGCATCTCCGCCTCCCACGCCCTCTGCTGGCGTAGAGAAGCGGAAGCTCACCATTGCAAAAATGGATGACGAGCGCAGACTCGCCTTTGGTTGGGCCAGCGTTGCCATCCGCGTTGACGGCGAGCAGATTGAGGACTGGCAGAACGACATGATCGACCCTGAAGACCTTGAGTCTGCTGCCTACAATTTTGTGGAGCTGTACCGCGAAGGCGGAGAGATGCACGAAAAAGGCGATGTCGCCGTCCTCATCGAAAGCGTGGTCTTCACCGAGGAGAAGCAGGAAGCCATTGGCATCCCTCCCGGAACGCTCCCTGTCGGCTGGTGGATTGGATTCCATGTCACCGACCCGGAGGTCTGGGAGAAGGTCAAGAACGGCGAGTACAGTATGTTCTCCATTGGTGGAGAGGCTGAGCGCGTCGAAATCTAATCACGGTAATTCAGCCGAGTGTATCCGCACCCGGCTGTAATTATATCAACCCCGAAGAAAGGAGGAAGAACGTGGCAACAAAGTTAAAACATCTCAAGGTCACATCCGTTGACTTTGTAGATGAGGGCGCGAACCCCGATGCCCATATCAGGCTGTACAAGCGCAGAGACGAAGCCGCTGCCGAACCCGGCACTGAGGACCCCAACTCCGACGGTGCTGGATTCTTCAAGCGGCTTTCCTCCAGCTTGGCAAAAATGTTTGGTCTGGCGCAGGAGCCGGAGAGCGCGGAAGCGGAAGTCCAGAAAAACTCGGCCAGTTTCGATGAAGCCTATGGCGAAGCCAAGGAACGTCGGGTCTGCGATGAGGTCTGGGATGTCTGCCTCGCGCTGAACCAGTCCCTCTGCTCCATCCTTGGTGATGGGGCACTGGATGGGGCAGCCGCCCGAACCGCGATGTTGGAGAGCCTTGAGGAGTTCGATTCGGTTGCGAAGGACTCCATCGAACAGTGGTCCGCTGGCAAGACCGCCAACGTCGTGTTGAAGAATGTTCCCATGGATGATGCTACCCGCGCTCTCGCTAAAGCGGCAGTTGATGCCCTGAACGAGCAGATCGAGAAGCATGGTCACTGTGAGAACGATGACGTAACCAAGGACACCGCAACCAAGAAAGACGACGATAAGTCGAAAGGAGAAGACGATATGAAAATCGACAAGTCCAAGATGACCCCTGCCGAGCGCGCTTTCTATGAGGAGATCGAGAAGCGTTATGGCGAAGCAGAGGCCCCCGGCACTCCCGCAGGTCAGACCCCGCCCCCGGCTGATAATCCCCCTGCACCCGCCGCACCCGCAGATGGTGGCACTCCCGCTCCCACTGCTGATGTGACCAAGGGTCTGAAGCCCAACACCGACCCCGCGCCTATCGACCCCCGCGTTCAGGCCGAGCTGGACTCCCTGCGCAAGTTCCGTGAGAGCTACGAGGACCGCGAGCTGCATGATGTGGCCAAGCGGTATACCCTCATCGGTAAGAAGGAAGACGAGCTGTTCCCGGTTCTGAAGTCCATGAAGGCCGCTGGCGGTACTGCCTACGACACCTATGTGGCTGCGCTGGACGAGGCCGTCAAGTTCGCCGAAAGCTCCGGCACGTTCAAGGAAATCGGCAAGCGCGGCGGCGAAGCCCCGGACGCATGGGCCCGCGCTGAGGCGAAGGCCGCAGAGATCATGAAGTCCAAGAATGTCACCAAGGCTCAGGCCATCGACGAGGTCCTGCTGAACGACCCCGCCCTGCGTGCTGAGTGCGAAAAGGAGGGTTAAACGCTATGGCAACCTACTTTGGAACCTCTATCAACGAAAGCCCCACCATCATCATGGAAGCCGGAGCAAAGCTCGAAGATGTTCAGGGCATCGCACTGGCAATCACCGCTGGCAAGCTTGCAAAGCCCTCTGCTGGCGCGAACGTCATCGGCCTGTCCCTGTTCACCAACGATGAGAACGTTGAAGCTGGCGGCTCTCTGACCGTTCAGGTGAAGGATATTGGCAAGTGGGTCGCTGGCGAGGCCATCGCAGTCGGCGACGAGCTGGCCACGGATGCTGCTGGCAAGGCTGTCAAGGCCACCGATGGTGCATTCATCGTCGGCATTGCACTGAGCGCAGCGGCCAAGGCTGGCACTGTCGTCTCTGTCCAGCTCACCAAGTCCGGCTACAAGCCAAAGGCATCCTGACCAAGAAAGGAAGGTAAGACAACATGAGAAACATGAACAGCAACGCCGCAATCATGGCAGCTATTGCTAAAGGCTGGAAGCCCAACCGCTACCTGTCCAACATGAGCATGGCGTTCTTCAACAACAACGCTGACTACGTTGCGACCAAGATTTTCCCCATCTGCCCGGTGCAGAACTCCACTGGCTTCTACTATGAGTTCCTGAAGGGTGATCTGGCCCGCGACAATGTTCAGCGCAAGCCCGCCTTCGGTAAGGTCCAGCCCGCAAAGCGCGGCCATACCGACAGCACCTACAAGTGCGAGGTCGATCAGGTCATCACCGGCATCGACAGCATCAATGCTCTGGACTACACCCGCTCTGGCGTTCCTGCATCTATCGACCCGCGCCGCTCCAGCGTCCGCTTCATCAACGACCAGATGCTCCTGCATCTGGACCTGACCTTTGCAGAAAAGTTCTTCAAGACCGGCGTGTGGCAGAACGAGTTTACCGGCGTTGACAGCACCCCCAGCAGCAACCAGATGCTGAAGTTCACCGATGCCAACTTCGACCCCGTCGCATTCTTCGACGCTCGCAAGCGCGAGATTCGTCTGGAAGGCCGCCGCACCCCGAACAAGCTGTGCCTCGGCTATGACACCTTCCTCGCCCTGAAGAAGCACCCTGACATTCTGGAGCGCGTGAAGTACGGCGGTTCCACCCCGAACCCTGCCATCGTCAACGAGAAGGTCATTGCAGAACTCCTCGGCTTTGATGAGGTCACCGTTCTGATGGCCACCTACAACAAGGCCGAGGAAGGTCAGCCCGATGACATGGACTTCATCTGCGAGAGCGACGGCGCACTGATGTGCTACGTCACCAACAGCCCGCAGATCGACGAGCCTTCTGCCGGCTATATCTTCACTTGGGATATGCTTGGCAACGGCAGCTATATGGCTACCGATCAGTTCGAGGGCGAAGGTGGCACTCACAGCGAGTTCGTTGAGTGCCTGATGTCCACCGATATGCGTAAGACCTGCGACGATCTGGCTTGCTATATGTCCAAGTGCGTGTAATGGAGGTGGCTTATGAGCTATCTCTGCAAGAAGTCCGTCAAACTGTTCGGAAAGCCGTATCAGCCGGGAGACATCATCCCGACTGAATCTGTTCTCAGCACCCGCGTCCGTGCACTCATCACCTGCGGCTACATCGCCGATGCTCCCGCAGCCGAGGCGACAGAGGAACCTGCTGACCACAACGACGAGCCCAAAGAGGTCAAAACCGAAGCCAAAGGCCGGGCATCCTCCCATACCACCAAGGCCGGAAACAAGGCTTCTACTGCTTCCCAGCGGCATTCCACGAGCGGTAAAGGCTAAACCTACCATCTATCCAACAAGGAGCGCATTGTATGGCATACAACTACGACCCTGCGGCTGTCGCCGAATACGGAAAGGACAGGATGCGGTTTGAGCTTGGCGACACGATGGTCGAGGGCGGACCCGACACTACTGCGCTGACCGACGAGGAAATCGAGGCTGCCCTCTCTGCCTACCCCAAGTCGTGGAAAAGGGCAAAGCTGATGCTCCTTGAGAGCCTGTTCCGCAGGTTCTCTTATGAGGTTGACACCAAGACCGGTCCGCTTACGCTCTCCCTGCAAGCCCGCGCAAAGCTCTGGAAGGAGATGTATGAAGACCTGAAGAAAGAGGTCTCCTTCAGTTCCGTATCCATTGAGCAGCCACCAGAATGCTGCAAGAAGCCTCCGTACTTCTATGCTGGCATGATGGAGAACGAGCGGGCTGCTGACGACTGGAGGCATCGGCATGGTTAATGGACAGCTCATGTACCTGCGCCCCGGAAATCTGTTCAAGGACTTCATCATCGAGCACAGCAAGAGCGACCTGAAAAGTGGCCGCCCTTCTGTTTCGTATGAAGGAGATGGCACAGACTTCCTGCGCGGATGCCTTGCATCTGCCAATGAGGTGGACAAGGCCCACGGCACGGCTGACCACATCATCACCCATGTCATCGTACAGCGCGGCAAGCCCCGCGCCGAACGTACCGACAGGCTCATCCTCGGCAACAGGGTGTTCTACATCGTCGATATTGACGATACCGGCTCGCTCGGAGTTTCGACTCTGTATTACGCTGAGGAAAGGACTGATGTGAAGTGACCACGCCTAAGAAAGCCTCTGGGCGGCTCAAGATTGCCGTTGACGATACCGTCAAAAAGGTCAATCGGGAGGCTGCCTCAAGGGGTATGCGAGCCGTCAACGCCATCCGCAACGCAGAGCTTGAAGTCCTGAGCGGAAAGCGTTCTGGCCGCGTCTACCGCAAACCGCACACCAAGTCCCATTACACCGCATCCGCACCCGGAGAACCCCCTGCAAGAAGAACCGGCAACCTGCGCCTGAACTGGAATGGAACCGTAGAAAGTTCCAGCACCGGCTCAGGTCTGCGGGTCACTGCCGTTCTTGAGAGTCATGAGCGATACTCCACCTACCTCGAAAACGGAACGCGCCGTATGGCTCCGCGTCCGTTCAAGCAACCGATTTCTGAGAAGGCCATGCCTGAGATCGAACGGATTTACCACGAGAAATATGACTAGGGAGAAAGACAATGGAACTTATCATCAAAGAGAACCGCGCCCGGTTTGATGCAAACGTCATCAAGGCCGGGTATGCCATCTACGGCAAACACGCTTCGTGGGATGAGGGCAAGACTGGAATTGTCACCGCAGTCACAGATACCACCCTCGTGGCCCTGTTCCATCCCGGCATTGGCAACGTCATCAACCACTTCATCATCCCCATTGGCGAGGTCGAAAAAGGGGAGTGGGACGTTCGTTGGTCGAAAGACCTCACCACCGTGAACGAGCTGATGCAGGAGGCACAGGATGAATCTTGAGAACCTGATTTACAAGCGGCTGTCTGAGGCCAAGGACCTCACCAAGCACTTGACCACGTTCGGCGGCAAACCCGCTGTATTCACTCCTGAAGCTCCCGGCGATAGAGCCGTCGGATGGGGAACGACCACGCAGTACCCCAGAATCGTGTTCAGCTTTGATATGCAGACCGATGGCGAGCGCAAGAGCGCAGGAACGCTTCTGGTCTCCCTGATTTGCCGCAACGACTCCGATGCTGTCCCCGAACTCATCGAGCCGGCAGTCAGGGAATGCTTGAAGGACGTTCTGCTCAAGGACGACAGCGATACGCTGTATGCGTTCGCATGGGCCAGAACGGACGGCTTCTCCATGACTGAGGAGAAGAACGAACTGCTCATCGGCTCCGAAATCAGGTTTGACATCATCGAATACCCCTGTCAGGAAACCACCGACCCTGACCCGATTGTGGCAATGGCACGGTACATCAAGGGGATGTACCCGGACAGCATTGTTGTAGGCATCGACCACATGGACGACGAGACCGAGGCATCGAAAGAAGCCCCGGTCTTTTATTGCCGTCTGACATCCATCGACAAGCTGGAGGAAACCAACACCGTCGTCTGGATGAACGGCAAGATCGCCGTGTCCCTGCTTTGCCCCGACAGCCCCACGCGCCTGAAGATGGCCGCCGCTGTTGGCAACAGCCTCTCTCTCGATGGAGAGGTCGAGATGCTGGATGAGTCGCCCATGTACATCGACCACATGACCGCAGATTTGAAATCCGACTACCTGAAGGATGGACAGATTTTCGCTACTGCACGGTACGGTCTGCTCCGCTACAAGGCCGTCGGCTATCCGCTTAGACACCCCAACATCACCTACTAGGAGGTAAGACCTATGGCAAGCAAAAATGCTTCCGCTTACGCTGCTCCGACCCCTGTTGAGGCCGAGTACAGCGTTAGCGAGTTCGCTGCGAACGCCACGGCACTGTTTGGCGCACGGAAGGAGTGCGTCGAGGCTGCCATGAAGTCCGCAAACATCAAGAGCTGCACCGTTTCCAAGGCCAAGGAAGTCGTGGCAGCTTTTCTGAACAAGGAGGTCAACTAATATGGCTGATTCCTATATTCCCGGCGAGAAGAAAATCCGCCCCGGTGCGCACTATCACATCGGCAAGAAGGGCACTGGCGCAACCGCTGGTGCTGTGAACGGCGTGACTGCTGTTCTGTTCCGCGCAGACTTCGGCCCGCTCTGCACCGCTGTTGAGATGTCCTCCGATGAGGACTACACGGACGTGTTCGGCGATGCACTGACCACCGATGCCATTGCACAGGCCATCGCTGGCGGCGCAAAGACCATCATCGCCGTGCGTGTCGGCACTGGCGGTACGGCAGCCACCCTCGACCTGAAAAGCTCTGGCGAAAGCCCGGCTGCTGCCGTCACCCTGACCGCCAAGTACCCCGGCGCAAAGCCCCTGACCTGCACCGTCCGTAAGACGCTGGCTGATGAGAGCATCAAGGAGTGCATCATCTACTCTGGCACCAAGCAGATCGAAAAGGTCGAGTTTGCTGCTGGCTCTGGCGAGGCCGGTGCGCTGGCTGAGGCATTTGCCAATTCCAGCAACTTCATCGCTACCGCCAAGAGTGGCCAGACCGCCAAGGAACTGGCCGATACCTCTCAGACCATGTTCACCGCCGGCACGAACCCGACCGTCAACAACGGCGCGTACTCCGATGCCATGGAGCAGACCGAGCCTTACGAGATCAATACGCTGTGCGTGGACACCGAGGACAACGCGGTGCATCTGCTGGTCCAGTCCTTCATGTCCCGCATGATGGATGTCGGCTCTCTGATGACCGCTGTGGTCGGCGAGAAGAAGGACACTGACTTCGACACCCGCATGAGCCATGCGGCAGCCTTCAACGACGAGCGCATGATGTACGTCCTGAACGGCTCTGTTCCGTATGGCAGCACCATGCTGGACGGCTACCAGACCGCCGCACGTCTGGCTGGTCTGATTGGCTCCACTGCATCCAGCTCCTCGCTGACCCACACCGTCATCAACGGCTTCTCTGGGCTGGGCGAGCCTCTGTCCAACACCAAAATCATCAAGGCTGAGCAGAGCGGCTGCATCGTCCTCACCATGAACAAGAGCGGTCAGGTCTGGATTGACAAGGCCATCAACACCCTCATCACCCCGCCCGCAGACCGCGATGAGGGCTGGAAGAAGATTCGCCGCACCAAGACCCGCTACGAGCTGATTCGCCGCTGCAACACCACCAACGACGATATGGCCGCCAAGGTAGATAACGATAATCCCGGTCGCGCGGCCATCATCGGTGCGCTCCAGTCCATCATCAATGAGATGATCGCTGAGAGCAAGCTGACCTCCGGCACTGTCATCCTGAACCCCGCATATTCCCCGGAAGGCGACAGCGCATGGTTCCTGCTCGATGTCATCGACAAGGATTCCGCTGAACACATCTACACCGATTTCCTGTTCCGCTTCAACACCACGGACAGCGAGTAAAGGAGGAAGCATAAATGCTCAATACTTCGTCCGCAGCCGACTCCCGCTTCACCAGAACCGGCAAAGACGGCGCGTTCTACAACGACAACGGCGTGATGGTGGCATCCGTTGAAACCTACAAGTCCACCGTAAACTTCTCCAATGCCAGCTACAAGGTTCTGGGCGATATGCAGGAGCACGTTACTCCCGGCAGCTACAAGGTATCCCTGAGCTTCACTGAGCTGGTCATCGAGAGTGATGAGTTCTTCACCGACATCATGAACGCTATGGAAGCTGGCGATTCCCCTCGCTGGAACTTTCAGGGTGCAGTTCAGGGCCGCAACGGTTCCGAGGAGCGCATCATGTACCGCGATGTCATTCCCGATGGCGACATCGACCTGCACAATCTGTCCGTTGGTGACAACATTAAGCGGCAGTTCAACTGCACGGTCAACAACCCGCCCAAGCTGGCAAGTCTGCTTGGCACTGGCCGCTAACCTGAAACACAACATTTGACCCGCATGAGGGGAGGCAACGAGCCTCCTCTCATTTTTGTTTTATGCAAAGGAGATTACTGAAATGGCTGACTTTAAGAAAAGCGTTTCCCTTATGAGCAATGCCGCTGAAGCCGCTGAAACCGAAATCGACAATACCGAGTACACCGAGGAGGAGGCCAAGAACGTCATCAAGGCCAACGAGGAGTCCTTCATTCAGGGCCTCATTGATGCCGTTGGCTTTGGCAATACCGAAACCCAGCGCATCGAGATCGTTCGTGGCGGCCGCCTGTTCTTCGCATTCCGCATCCATCCGCTGAACGCCGATGACTACAACCGCTGCCGCGAGAAGCACACCAAGTACGTCCGCAATAAGCAGCTCGGCATGAAGCTCCCGGAGAACACGGACAGCACCAAGTACCGTTCCGAAATCATCTATCAGGCCACCGTCAAGGAGGACCGCGAGAAGCTGTGGGACAACAAGACCGTCTGGGAAGCCCTGCGCGACCGCGATGTTCAGATTATGGGACCGCTGGATGTCATCGAATACTCTCTGCTGGCAGGTGAGAAGGACCGTGTGCTGGAGGCTATCGACCAGTTGAGCGGCTTCGACACCAATCTGGAGGAAGTCGCAAAAAACTGATTCAGTCCGGTGGGAAGCTGTACCTCCTGCATTCAATCTTCCAGAAGACCGGCATGACCCCTGACGAGTTCTATCAAAAGCCTCGCGGCGTACAGGCTTTTATGCTCGCATCAACGCGAATAGCCATCGAATCCATGCAGAAGGGAGGGGATGACAACGGCTGAAACCATTCGTATTGAAATTCCCATCGAAACCATCGACAACACCGACCCGGCCCTGTCCAACGCCACCAAGAAGCTGGATAAGTTCGGCGATGCTGCCGATAAAGCTGGCCAGTCCGTAGACCGAACTCGTGGCTATGTCTCGAAGTTCGACGAACAGGCCGATAAGACCCAGAAGTCGCTCGCAAAATGGGCCAAGGAGAAGTACGAGGTCGCGCTGGAAGCCAAAGAGAAAATCACTCCAGTGCTCACCGCTCTCGGAGGAAACCTGAGATCGCTTACCAGTAAAACATGGGGCTTTACCCTGAAGGCCATCGACCTCGCCACCGCGCCCATCCGTACCGTCCTCAATCTGCTCAAGAATCCGCTTCTTCAGGCTGGAGCTTTCTTTGGAGTCAGCTTCGGCCTTGCCGATACCGTCAACACCCAGAAAGACTTTGAGGCGGCGATGTCTCAGGTTCAGGCTGTCAGCGGAGCCACCGGCGATGAGTTGACCCAGCTCACGAAGAAAGCTGAACGAATGGGCGCAACGACCAAGTTCACCGCAACCGAATCCGCTGAGGCATTCAATTACATGGCTATGGCCGGATGGAAGTCTGAGGAAATGATGGACGGCATCGAGGGCATCCTGAATCTGGCCGCAGCGTCGAATGAAGACCTTGGCACGACCTCCGACATCGTGACCGATGCCCTTACCGCCTTTGGGCTGAAAGCGTCCGATGCCGGTATGTTCTCCGACGTACTTGCTGCCGCATCATCTAACGCCAACACGAACGTGTCGATGATGGGCGAAACCTTCAAGTACGCTGCGTCGATGGCTGGTTCTCTCGGCTACTCCATTCAGGATGTGGCTCTGATGACCGGCCTGATGGCGAACAGCGGCATCAAGGCATCTATGGCTGGTACGTCGCTGAACATGATTATGACCCGACTGTCCACGAACACCGGCCACGCCCTCGACACCTTGCAGGGCCTCGGCATCCAGTTCTTTGACAGCAAGGGCAACGCCCGCGCTCTGGCCGATGTCATCGAGGAGCTGCGCGATGCCACCGCCAACATGAACGATGAGCAGAAATCCAGTGTGGCCAATGCCATTGCTGGCACTGGTGCGCAGAAGGGCTTGCTGGCCATTCTGAACGCCTCCGAGACCGACTACAACAAGCTGGCCAACGCCATCGACAATGCTGCTGGCGCGTCCGAGCGCATGGCCGACACCCAGCTCGACAACCTGTCTGGCTCCATCACCCTGCTGCAAAGCGCGGTGGATGGCGTGAAAATCAGCTTCGGCAAGCGGCTGAATCCGTATGTTCGCTCCATTGCAGACGGTCTGACGGCATCCATGCCTCAGATTGAATCTGCCCTGAACGATTTTATGGATTTCGTAGACCGCAAGTATGACCGTCTTCAGGCCAAGGTGAAGGACATGACCGCTACCGAGGAATGGCAGAATGCAGACTTCGGCGGCAAGGTCAGCATCGCATGGAACGAGATCGTTGCCGACCCCTTCAAGGAGTGGTGGGGAACGACCGGCAAATCCATCCTTTCTGACATTGCGTCCGACATCGGCTCTGGCATCGGTTCCGGCCTCAGCGCAGGGCTGATGATGCTCCTCGGCATCGACGTTTCGGATTCTGTAAACGAGGGAGCGAGCGTCGGTAAGGCGTTCGCTACTGGCTTTGCTGAGGGCTTCGATTTTGATACCATCAAGGAGCACCTGTTCTCTGGTCTCGGCAATCTGGTGACCAGCGCAGGAAAGCTGCTTCCGGGCGGCAAGAGCGCAGACCTCGGCTCTGTCGTGTCTGCGGCCATCATCGCAAAAGCCGCCATGCCGGTTATGAGCATCGGCGGCGATGCTTTGAAAGTAGGCAAGAGCGTGTTCGGCGCACAGGAATCCCTCGGCGGAGCATCGCTTGCAGGAACAATCCTCGGCTCTGCAAACGCCGGCACTGGCCTGATGGGTCTTGGCGCGAACGCAGCCATTGGCCTCGGCGCAGGAAACCTCTCTGCCACTGCATCCCTTGGAGCCGGTGCGCTTGGCGCGCTCGGCCTTGGTGCTATCGCTGGAGGAGCCACTGGCGGCGTATCTGCCATCAGCGGAATCATCGACCTGTACAAAGCCCAGCGGTCCAACGATGAGGAGTACCAGAAAGCCTACACCTCCGCAGGAGCGGCAAAGCTCACCGGCGTTGCTGGCGGTGCTGCCGCAGGAGCGATGATCGGCTCCATCGTTCCCGGCATTGGAACGGCTGTTGGCGGCCTCATCGGAGCTGGCCTTGGCGGTATCGCAGGTTTCGCCGAGAGCAAGCGCATCAAGAAAGAATACGAGGAGAGTGCGAAAGCGTCCACCCTCGTCACCGAGAAGATGCAGAAGGTCTATGACCTCACCGGGTATTCCGTTGAGAACGTGAACTTCAAAACTCAGGCTCTCACCGATGCCATGAACGATGCTGACGTAAGCGCAGAGCAGTTCGGTAGTATGCTGCAAAATGCAGTGTCCAACGATATTGTCGAGCATTTTGGCGACCTGCACCTCTCCCTTGAGGAAATCAAGGAAGCTGCCTCCACCATCGTTTTTGACGGAATGGAAGGTAAGTTCGACAGCTATACCGCTCAGGCTCAGAAAGCCCAGAGCACGTTGACTTCGCTGAAAGCAGCTGTCAGCGACCTTGACAAAGAAAACTGGAAGATGAGCCTCGGCATGACCGTAACCGAGGCCGACATCAAGGAGTACCGCTCCAGCGTGTCTACGATGGTGTCCAGCACCGCAGACTACCTCCAGAATAAGCACTATGAGGCGAATCTCGCCCTGAAGCTCATCATGGGAGACGATGCCGACACTACCATGATGGACAGCACCTACGCATCCTTCAGAAACCAGCTCGATGACCTGAGCGATAAGCTCTCCACGGCCATCGACGCGAACATCAAGTTGAACGGCGGGGTTCTGAAGCTCGACGGCGACAGTGAAATCCTCAGTCTGCAACAGCAGATTCAGGACATCACCAGCCAAGTCAGCACGGCAGAGGAAAACGCCAAGTTCGATGCCATCAAGATCAAGTACGGCGGCGCGGCTCTTGACGCTGAGTCGTTCACCAGTATGCAGGAGGAGCTGAAGAACGCGGTCAGCAGCATGACCAGCCAGTACGATGACGCACTGGAAGTCAGCCTTACCAACCTCCGGCTCCAGCTCGATACCGGCGCAATCGACCAAGACGAGTTCTATCGTCAGGTCCAGACGTTGACCGATGGCTACCACGCTCAAATCTCCGACCTTCAGGTCCGGGTCGAATCGTTCCAGCTTGATTCCATTGCTGAGGCATACAGCGATGCCCTCGACGGCATTCTTCCCAACCTGAAAGGCACGACCTCCGAAAAACTGCAACAGGCCATGGATGCCGCGCTGAATGACAACCCCAACGTGGCAGAGTGGACTAACTCTGATGTTGTGGAGTGGTTCGATCTGAACGGCATGGATGCTGAAACGCAAGCCGCCGTCATCGACCTGCTGAAATCCGTTGCGGACTCCATGCCCGCTTCGTTCGCTGACTCCATCCGGGGTAGCGGCCTCGGAGATGCTGCCAGAGATGCCACCAGCGACGAGCTGGATGCTATCTCCGACACGCCGTTCGAGAAGGATGCTTACGTCAACGTCAAACCCCATGTCACTGTCAGCTCGACCTACTCCACATCCTCTGGATTGTTCTCCTCCAGCCCTGCCGCAAGCAGCTCTTACAGCTACACCAGCCCTGTCACCGGCAAGACCGTCACGCCCTACGCTGCTGGAAACCACAGCATGAGCATCGGCGGTCATGCGTCTGGAGGCATGGTCAATGGCCGAGAGCTGTCGTGGGTCGGCGAGGAAGGCCCGGAGATGATCATTCCGCTTGTTCCCGGCAGAAGGGAGCGGGCGGTTGAGCTGTACCAGCAGGCTGGTGAAATCCTCGGCATCACCGCCCACGCAAACGGCGGTCTTGTTGGTGCTGGCTCTACCGGCTCTCTCACGTCCTACAACGCGCTTTCCTCCGAAACACTAAACTATCTCACCCAGAGCGTAAACGATGCTCCTATCGACTCTCATGCGCTCTCTGAGGACTACTCCAGTTCCATCAACAATTCCAATACTCAGTCCAGCACCCAGCAGACCGCCGTGCAGCCGAACGTCACCGTCAAGGTCGAGGTCAGCCCTGAGTTCAACATCTCCGGCGGCGGCCAGTCCGACGACGAGATCGTGGCCGTCATCCGGCGGCACATGGGGGACGTTACCGATGAGCTGTGCGGCAAGATTGCTTCTAAGCTGGAAGAAGTGTTCGCCAATATGCCGCTGAAGGGGGTGGGCGTATGATTTGCCTGATACCGGGAGGGAACGGAACTCCGTTCCTCTTTTCCATTATGCCTGAGCAGATCGCGGTCAAGTACGGAGCCAAGTACCAGACCTTCGACACCATCTCTCGCGGCACTGTCAAGGTCCCGCGCGGCACGGATGTGACCAGCGTTTCGTGGAGCAGCGAGTTTTTTGGATTCAAGCGGCGAAACGAGCCCATCGTCAATCGGCTGCTCTGGATGCCCCCTGCGGCTTGCAGAAGCATCATCGAGGAGTACATCGAGAACGAAACCGTGTTGACCCTCATCGTCACGGACATCTGGCTGAACATCGACGTTACCGTATCCTCGTTCGAGGTCACCGGCTACGGCGCATTCGGCAATCTCAAATACTCCATCACGTTCGAGCAGAAAAAGCCACTCGAAATCTACACCACGGATGAGCTGAACACCGATTCCTATGCGAAGAAGACCATCCCGCGCATCGACCTCGCTGCGGCCACCACTGGCTCCGGCCAGAACTACACCATCGTCAAGGGAGACAGCCTTTGGAAGATAGCGCAGAAGCAATACGGAGATGGTTCGCAGTGGAAGAAAATCTACGATGCCAACAAGGACGCTATCGAGTCTGCCGCCAAGAAGTACGGCAAAAAGAGCAGCGACAGCGGCAAATGGATTTATCCCGGCGTTTCGTTGATTATTCCGTAGGAGGCCCGAAATGGTAGACATCTCGAAAGTTAAATACAGCGTGTCCGTCATCGGCGATGATGGTACGCAGTACAACATCAAGAACTACATTCAGGGCCTCGGCTGGGAGGAAAGCTCAAAGGAAATCTCCATGCGCCTGACGTTCAAGGCGCGGAACGATGATACCTCGAAAGGTCAGCTTTCCAGCCTTGTGAAGCCCGGAAGCCTCATTGTAGTAACCGCCAGCGATGGCGGTTCTTTCAACGGGGAGGTGGCTCGCGGGTATGCTGAGAAGTGGAACCCGCAAGACCGTTCCTCTGCCAGCGACCTATCCTGCATCTGCTATGATGAGATGTATCGGCTCCAGCGAAGCCAAGACAATCTGTACCTGCCAGATGGCACAGGCACGAAGTCTGCCATCCAGAAGCTCCTCGATGAGTGGGAGGTTCCTATTGGCGAGTACAAAGGCCCCAACGCCACCCACGGCAAGCTGACGTTCAAGAACAAGTACCTCTCGGACATCATTCTTGAACTGCTGGACGATGCCGTCAAAAAGGGCGGCGAGAAGTGCATCATCCGCGCCACGAATGGCAAGGCGGATATTGTGCCATACGGCGGCAACGATTCCGTCTATGTGTTCAAGCTGGACAACACGCTCATCGTCAGCAACAGCCTCAGCACCGAAGACCTTGTAACAAAGGTCAAGGTCGTTGGTCAGGAAAACAAATCCGGCCAGAGCAGCGTCGAGGCTACGCTGACCGGCTTGACCGAGTACGGAACGCGCCAGCGCATCTACCGGCGCGGGTCCGATGAAAAGCTCGCAGATGCCAAGTCCGCCGCCCAAGCTATCCTCGATGAGAACGGCAAGGTGGTTGAGGAGGTGTCTGTGAACGCCCCTGACATCCCATGGCTCCGCAAAGGACACCTTGTCTGCCTCAAGGCTGGCACATCGCATGGGATGTACTACGCCAGAGGCGTTGTCCACAACGCTGATTCCATGACGATGACCCTCGACCTCCTGAAAGCCCCGGATGAGGATAGTGATTCTGGCGGCAAACACGCGGTAGGGGACATCGTAAACTTCCACGGCGGTATGCACTACGTCAGCAGCTACGCTGATGCCAAGGGCTATAAGGCCACCGCAGGAAAGGCAAAGATCACGAAAGACCCATCATGCAGTAAGAACGGCGGGGCGCATCCGTGGCATCTCATCCACGTTGACAGCTCCAGCAATGTTTATGGCTGGGTCGATGAAGGCACATTCGATTAGGAGGTGAGTGCCTATGGATATGGACTCCAGCACCGGCGCAAACAGGCTGGGGCAGGCTATCGCAAAACGCATCGTCAAGCACATGGAGGGCGAAAGCTCCCTTGTCCTCGACTTTGGCGAAATCAAGGATGACGAGAGCTTGGTAACGAACACGTTCCCCATACCAATCCCAAAGGGCGATTACCACGTTCTGCGGAGCTTGACCTACGGGAAGGTCGGAGACATCCTTGCCAAAACGCAGAATATTGGAAGCCCCGGCAGCGGAGAACACGACCACAAAACCTTTGTGCTGAACAGCGTTCATGGCCCTGTGAATGGAACCATCGGCACCCCTGCTTCCGGCCAGCCTGACCCTCCCGACCCACCGCAGAGCAGTGCCGGCAGCGGCAGCTCTGAAGGTGCTCATCAGCATCACGTTCTCGTCCCTGAAAAAATGCGGAGCCTGAAACCCGGAGATCGGGTGCTGGTTGCGTGGGTACAGAATGAAGCTGTTGTGGTTGACATCATCGTCAGCTCGTAAGGAGGGCGCACCATGTCACAGAAATTGTATCCGACCTTCGATGTGCCTGAAGTCATCAACGAGGAAGCCCAGATCGACAAGGAATACCACCGCAGTATGAAGTGGGACCCCGAAAAAGGTGACTTCGTGCGCGATGGCTCCAATCGCGTTCTTGAGTGCGATGGCCGCGAGGCGTTTATGATCTGGTGCTTCAAAGCTGCGCAGACCGAGCGTTACCAGTGCCTTGCGTACCCGCGCTCAATCGGCACCGAAATGGAGTCCATCAAGGACAACGACCACGATGTCGCGCAGTCCATGGTGGAGCGTACCATCACGGAAGCCCTGAAGGTCAACCCCCGCACCGAGTATGTACGGAACTTCGAGTTCACATGGGATGCCGATGAGCTGCACTGCTCTTGTGTGGTAAAGGGCATCGGATGGGACGACGAGTTCCAAATTTCAGTGTAAAGGAAGTGATGATATGCAACCTGAATTTACCCGGCCTGACTTCATGGATGGAACATCTGCCGATGACATTCACCGCAGAATGATGGCCGAGCTGCCCGACGACATCGACGATATGCCCGGTGGCTTCCCCTACGATATGACCCGCCCAACGGCCATTGAGAAGTCCGAGCTCATCAACTTCCACCTGCTGAGAGCCTTGATGATCGCGTACCCGCAGTACGCATGGGATGAGTGGCTGGACCTCCATGGCCAGCAGGTCCACCTGACGCGGCATGAGGCTGCCCACGCTACCGGCGTTGTCACCGTTACTGGCTCCGCTGGCACAGAGCTGCCGGCAGGGACGGTCTTCTGCACCACGGCCACCAACGACGGACCCTCTATCGAGTTTCAGTCTGATGCCGATGCAGCTATCCCGGAAGGCGGGAGCATCGACATCAATGTGACTGCTGTGGAGGCCGGAACCAACTCCAACGTCAAGGCTGACACCGTTATCCTGCTGATGAAGCCCATCAACAACATCACGTCCATCACGAACAAGGACGGCATCACCGGCGGCACCGAGCGCGAAACCGATGATGACTTCTATGACCGTATCGCGGTGGAGTACAGCAACAGCATGACCTACCTCGGCAACGACACCGACTACAAGCGGTGGGCGAAAGAAGCTGGGGCAGGGGACTGCATCGTTGACCCTGCATGGAAAGGCCCCGGCACTGTCCGGCTTGTTCTGGTTGATGGAAACGGCCAGCCCGCGAACAAGGAGCTGATCGACGCAGTGTTCAACCATATCGTGTCGCCGGCAGACCGGGCAGCCCGCCTGTTGCCCACCGGCTGCGCAGAACTGACCTGTGCAGCGGCCACGACTGTTAGCGTGAACTACACCTGTACCGGCCTCATCTACGACAGTGAGCACACCTCCATCGAGGAAATCACGGCGCAGTTTGAGGCATTGGTCAAGACGAAGTACGAGGAGGCCAAGGCCAACAACGTCCTTCGGTACAATGATATTCGCCCGCTGCTGGCCGACATCTCTGGCGTGACTGACTTCTCGGAATTTATGATGAACGGCAGTATGAACAACATCACGCTGGCGAACATCGAATACCCTGCCACCGGCACTGTGAAGTTCAGCTAGGAGGTATCACTGAATGAGGGCTAAGAAAATTGACCTTGAAAACTTTCCCACCAGCCAAAGCGCACAGAATATGCTTGCCACGGTCACCCCCGGATTCTACGACCAGTCCTACGTTGGCAAGTGGCTGTATCAAGTCATGGGCCTTGAATTTGACGAGGCCGAGCGGCTTATTGCAGAAGAACTTCCTCTCCAGTTCTTCCCTGAAACCGCCACATGGGGCTTGATGTACCATGAGCTCAAGTGGGGGCTGCCTGTGCGCGACTATCTCTCCTATGACGAGCGCAGGAAGCTCATCTACGAGAAGCGCGACCAACGTGCACCGATGACTCCGTACCGCATGGAGACCATGCTGGCGAACGTCACCGGCTTCTGGGCGAACATTGCAGACATCCACGATGGCGGCAAGTATGGCTATAAGGTCAGCCATCCGAACACGTTCATCGCTGTGTTCGTAGGCGATGGCTCGCTGAACACCAAGGCTGTGAAGCGGCTGCTGGATTCCGCCAAGCAGTCGCACACGACCTACACAATCATCGACCGCATGGACACTGTTCTCGACTGTACCACGCTTGAACAGATGCTCCTGCGGAATATCAACATCAAAGCCGCCGTTCCGTTCTGGAGGGCTGCTTTGCTTGATGGTAGCGGATACCTCGACGGCTCCATGCTGCTTGATTCCGTGCGCGAGTACGACCTGATTCTTGGCCTGATGTATCGGCAGGGTGAGTTCTACACCCCGCAGATCATCGACCTGAACAGAATGAGGATTTGGCTCCAGTACGGCGTGACCGAGCAGTATACCGGGCTGAAATCGCGGCAAGAAATGGCCGTGTATTTCTGGCCAGCTCTGCGGCTTGACGGCTCCGTCCTTCTGGATGGTTCCGAAACGCTCAACTGGTCTAGGCAAGACTGGCCGGCGGCTATCAAGTATAGGCTCGGACGACTCTTTACGCAGAATGAAGCCATCATCCGACGGCTCCGTATTCCGCTGAAAATCGAGCTTTCCGAGGACTATGCCAGCGGCAGGGTTGAGTATGACGGAGAAGTCCACTTCTGGACCACGCTGAAGCTGGATGGCTCTGCCAAACTTGACGGCAGCGAGCTGCTGGATAAGTCCCGGCAGCCGTGGCCTGTATCCGCTGCGGTGGCATCTACGACCCCTCGTATTTCCGAGGAAATGGAAGATGTCACACTCATCACCCGAAAGGACCTTGCGTACCTGAACGGCTCTCTCAGGCTGGACGGCACAAGGATTCTTGATTCTGAGTATCACAAGGAGGCTATCTAAATGGCGAAAAATGTCATCATCACCAAGACCGCCAGAAAGAAGCTCGTACAGGCGAGAGCAGGTATCATCTCCCTGCCCAAAATCGTCGGTATGGCTTTTGGTTCTGGCGGCGTGAACAGCAAAGGTGAGGTCGTCCCGCCGACTGACAACCAGACCACCCTGACCGCTGAGATGTACCGCAAGAAAATCGACGGTTACAGCGTTCTGTCCGACACCTCCATCCGCTACGAATGCACCCTGACTGAGAGCGAGCTGGCAGGTAAGAGCATCAGCGAGATCGGCCTGTATGATGCAAACGGCGACCTCGTCTGTATCAAGACCTTTACCGCCAAGGGCAAGGACGATGACATCCAGATGACCTACACTCTGGACGACGTGTTCTAATCCGGCAGGAAGGAGTACAGGATGAAGAAATACACCGTTGACCCCAAGACGGCGGCCTATTCGGAGTCCATCGAGATTACCGAGACGACCGACACCAACCATGCCGACAACATCAACGCGGCTCCCAAGCAGTTGATGGCAAACACGGCAGAAAACCACCGGCGCATCATCGCTATCGAAACCCGTAAGGTACAGGCCGCATTCGACGAAACGGATGGCGGCCTGAATTTTATCATCAAGGAGGACTAACCCATGGCAGATCAGGTAATCAATTTTCCCCGCGACACCACGCTGAAACACGCCAACGAAATCCAGCGGGCTATCGCCGCCGGCTGTGCCACCCCCGGCACGGCTGACCTGTGCTATAAGCACCTCGTCGCTCAGGCTACCACCAAGGATGATGTGGACAGCCTGTTCATCGAATGGTGGAAGGCTCAGTACGATTCCAGCAAGTACAGCAAGGTTCAGATGCTCGAACGCTGGTTTGGCAACGTGCTGGACGATGACCGCGTTCACGGCTGCACCGTTCCGCTGTATGCCACCAGCACCAGTGCTATCGGCGAGCTGACCGATGACAGCGTTGGCCTCGTCTGCACTCCGTCTACCGCATCCACTCCGGGCCGCGACGACTTCGCACACCTGCCCCAGTTCTGGTGCGTTGAGGTCGCTGCCGAGAAAAAGGAAGACGGCAGCCACGAAATCTTCTACGTCGAGCACATCGACGATCTCGATGATGTTCGCTCTGGCGAGCATCTGTGCTGGGTGCTGCAGAAGAACACCTTTGTCCGCGAATGGCGAGCTGACGGCTACCAGCACCTCCAGATGAAGTGCCACCAGACCACCGGCTTCAAGCAGTGGCGCGAGGGCAAGGACCGCACCGGCCATGTCTACGCCTATATCGCCCACCCGAAGTATTACGCTGGCAAGGCTGGCGGCAAGGCCACCTGCGGCACCGGCCTCGCACCCATCAACTACACCAGCCACACCTCTGGCGTAGCCCTGTGGCGCACTCGCGGCACTCAGTATTCCGGCGGCTCTGGGTCTCTGATGAAATTCCTCGACCGCATGATGCGCCTGAAGTACGCTCGCAAGGGTAACTCCGGCACCATCGAGGGCTGCACCTCCTACAACTACCAGTACAAGGCAGCCGTTGCAGAGACCGGCGTTAAGCGGTTCATTCTGACCGTAGCTCAGGCCGCGAACCTGTTCGTTGGCAGTGCTGTGTCTATCGGCACTGACACCGATGGCTCTACTGACCGTAACGTGGCCGATGTTCACGATATTGCTACCGAGGTCCGCATTACCGCCATTGAGCCTGTGACTATCGCTGACAGCCAGTATTCTGCCGTGTATGTCAATGTCACCGACACGTTTGATACCGTGAAAGACCAGACTCTTCTGAGCACTATGCCGTACTTCTCCGGCTGGAACGATGACGTTCTTGGCACTGACGGCAGCAAGTACAATGCCACCAACGGCAAGGAACCCGGCCTGCTCCAGAAGGTCGAGTTTATGAACGGCTCCTACCTCATCATCAGCGACGAGCTGTGGCAGTGGGGCAAGGATGCCAATGAGGACTTCACCTTTGACTGCTACGTCTGCAAGGACCAGAGCAAGGTCAGCGGCACTGCCATCACCGAGGATTATGTCAAGCAGGAAAACCTGACGCTGACCCTGCCGAAAGACCTTATGACCTCTTGGCACTGGCAGTATATCGAGGATACCGACTGTGGAGACATCGAGTGGCCCACTGGCGTTCAGGCAAGCGGCAGTGGAGTCGGCTGTAAGGCCGGCTTCTTCTGCGCACCGTCCCCCTCTGGTCTCCGTGCTGGGTGGTGCTTCGGCTACCTCTATGACGGTGGCTTTGACGGTGTGGCTTGCCGCGCCTCGAACATTTCGGTCGGGTACGCGGACTGGGACGGCTCTCTTGGCGCACCTGACATTGCCGGGTAACGGCGGGGTGAATTGTCCTCTGGACAAGAGGGGCAGCAAGCCCCTCATCGTTTTTTGTACAAGAAACGAAAAGGGTACTGTGGTGATTAAGAAGGCCGGCTTCAACTGCGAACCGTCCACCTCTGGTCTCCGTGCTGGGTGGTGCTTCGGCAACCTCAATGACGGTGGCAATGACGGTGTGGCTTGCCGCAACTCGAACAATTCGGTCGGGAACGCGAACTGGAACGGCTCTCTTGGCGCAACTGGTTACGAGCGGAATGTATATCCGAAAATCATTGCACCACAGCATCCTCGCTTATGTGCGAAAATTGCTTGAAACCGGCGGAGGTTGGTACTGAAAGGGAAGACCACCGATAGTAACCAGATGATATACAGAAAGAAGGTAGCAAAGTACGATCACGAGATGCAAACCAGCGGAGGTGAACATCGACTCCGCAGCATTCAATCTTCCTGCTACCGTTAAAGCATTCAAGGGCAAGTTGAAACGGAACGACTTCCAGCGCGAACTGATTCATACTGGCCTGATAAAGAAAAGCGAGATTGCTTTTGAGCGGCTGGACAAGCACAATGACCGGCCCAAAACCAACGCAGCCATTGCCGCCTACAACGACTATCTCACATCCTGTATCAACGAGCGAAACCTTGGCCTGAAGCCGATTCGCTGCTTCCAGCGTGTTGACGGTCTTACGCAGAAGCTCCGTGACATCTGCCAAGAAAGCCCGAAACAGCAGGTCTTGGAGTACATCGCTGTTGAAGCATTGATGCCCCTGTTCCGCGCCAAACTGCTCCCGGTTCAATACGGCAGTATCCCCGGACGCGGCCAAGTCCTCGGCAAACTGAAAATCGAACGCATTCTCCGCATCAAGCTGAAATGCAAAATCACCGTGGCGAAAGGTGATGTCAAGAAGGCGTACCCCTCCGTCACCGTCGAGTGCTCCATGACCTTGTTGCGCCGCGACATCGGCAAGAATAAGCCGCTGCTGTGGTTTGTCGGCGCGTTGATGGAGAACTATCCGGGCGACCATCTCTGCATCGGAAGCTACCTCTCCACATGGCTGTTCAACTACGTAATGTCCTATGTCTTGCGGTACGCAATGAGCCTTGCTCAATGCCGCCGTGGAGTGCGAACCGCATACGTCAAAGCCGTCGTCTGCTATGCGGACGATTTTTCTTTGTTCGGATTCTATTCGCAGCTCGTCAAGGTCATACGAAAATCGACCAAGTGGGCTAAGGACCACCTCGGCATCAACATCAAACCTGCGTGGCAGATTTACCGGCCAGACACGTTTGAGGAGGAGAAAGCCGTTCACTGCGAGAGAGCCGCTGGCAGCCACCGGCGCACCGAAGGCGTGGACATGATGGGCTTTGTCATTCGCAGAACCTACACCATCATCCGAGGCCGCATTTTCCTACGCATCCGCAAGCAAGTCCTGCGAGCATGGAATGACATCAAGCGGCTCGGCTATCTGCCGTGGTGGAGAGCTTGCCGCATCACTGCATACAAGGGCTGGGTGAAGTTCTCCGATAGTGTGAAGTTCGCCGCAGCATATCGCTTTTATCCGTTATTGAAGCTCGCTCGTCAGAGCGTTAGTACACATGGCCGAAAGGAGTATGTGAAAAATGAGCAAAGAATTCTACTCGTTGCAGCCTCTGGCTGTTGAGGTGCATCCTGTCAGCACTGGCACGGACATCATTCTGCGCCGTGACATCAAGGAATGCACCCTGACCAACACCGTCACCGATGACAACGGCAACTCCGTCGAGCAGGAGTCCTCTGCGTTCTCCTGCGAGGAGATGCAGTACCGCTATCGCGGTGAAGTGACCGCCGATGATGTGGCTGCCAAATTTGATTACTGGTGGGACATTGCCAGCGGCAAGACCCAGCAGGAAGCCGAAGACGATGATGCCAAGCGCAATGATGAGCCTACGCTGTCTGAGCGCGTCGAGGCACTGGAAGGTGCCTTTATGGAGTTTGTGGAGGTGGTTCTCAATGGCTAAGTTCTATGCTATGCAGATCAGGATGCACAAGATCACGATTGACGACGTGCCTGAGCGTTATCAGGCCGCCGTTAAAGCCCTTCTCAAAGCCGATGCGTAATGGCGAGTATTACAGCCACGACCTGCTCGAAATGGCAGCCTACGGCATCCTCGGCCTCCAGCGCACCAAGGAGAACGAGGAGAAGGTGTTGAACCTCCATAATCACCTCATCTGGAAGTCGTATGAGCGCGGCAAGGATGATGTGACCGATGCCATCATGGACGAAGCAGAGCGTTTGGCCGAATCCGAAGAAAGCTCGCCGTTCGCTCTGCGGTGAGCCAGATACAGGAGGCTCAAGGTGAGTATTGTCACATTCAAGAGCGGCGATAAGACCGCCCTGACCGAGAACTTCACACGCAGCGAGTTTGCTTGCCCTTGCGGATGCAACTCGCAGATGATCGAGCAGGAGCTTGCCGATAAGATTCAGGGCATCCGGGACAAGCTCGGCAAGAAAATCCGTATCACCAGCGGCTACCGCTGTGTCGGCCACAACGCCAGCAAGAAAGTCGGCGGCAGCAAGCAGAGCCGTCATCTGTACGGCATCGCTGCCGACTGGAGAACGGAAGACCGCTCCGTCAACCCTGTCTGCCTTGGCATTCTGGCCCAGAAAGCCGGGTTTGGCGGCATCGGCATCTACTGGCACAGCAGGGGAGCATTCGTACACACCGACACGCGGGGCGGCAAGGCCACATGGCTCTGCACCACGCCCGGACAGTACCCCAGTACCAGCTACAACGCATTCATCCTCCCGACCATCAAACAGGGGTGCTCTGGAGCTGCAAATCGCAGCGCGACCATCATGCTCCAGAAGCTCCTGAAGGTCAACGCTGACGGCATCTTTGGCTCTGGTACGACCAAGGCTCTGATGCTCGCCCAGCAGAAGCACGGCCTCGTGCCCGATGGCATCTGCGGTCCTAAGAGCTGGACCGCACTGTCTGGCGCAAGCAAGTATCTGTGAGAGGGGGTGATACCGATGTGGGATTTCATCATCCAGTATTGGGCTGAGTGGGCGTTTGGGCTTCTCGGTACTGCTGTCATCGCGGTGGCCATCAAGTACAAAGCTCTGCTCGACGGCGTACTGGCGATTCTGCACGACCGCATTTATCAGGCTTGCCAGCATTATATCCAGCAGGGGTATATCGACATGGCTGGCCTGAAAAACCTCGAATACCTCTACCGAAGCTACCACGCTTTAGGCGGAAATGGGACCGGGACGGAGCTTTTTAACAGAGCCAAGGCCCTGCCTATTCACGACAACTGATTTGAGAAAGGAATAATACCATGAAGTACACCAACAAGATTACCGCCGCCACCATCGCTCGCACTGCCGCACTGCTGCTGGCTCTGGCAAACCAGATTCTCAGCGCATTCGGCAAGTCCCCGCTGCCCATCGAGAGCTCCACCGTGGAACAGTTGGTGACCACCGGCATCACCACTGTCACCGCCCTCATCAACTGGTGGTACAACAACTCCTTCACTCAGGCTGCGATGGAGGCCGATAAGACCTACGACCGCATGAAGCAGAACGGCTTCTGATGATTTGTTGATGCCGTCAAATCATCGACCATTTTGTTGACGTCAACAAAATCGACCATCCCGGTGGCTCCACCGCGATGGATGACCATTTTGCCGCACTCGGCATAATGGTATAGCAAGACCCCCTCTGACCTATATGGCCGGAGGGGGTCTTTTTTGTTTATGCAGATTTCTTCGGATTCCAGATGGCATCACTCATCCAGATTTCCTCGCTCAACTTGTACAGCATGGCCTGACGCTCCATGATTGAGGTCTTGTTCCATTCTGGCCACGCCTTCAGCTTTTCGTTCGCCTTCGTGATGGCGTTGTTCTTGCCAACGTCCACCAGCTCCGGCAGGGATGATGTAAGGTACACTGTGGACTGCCTGTAATCCACGCATTTGTCCTGATATGCGCTATTGTGAATCGAGCGGTTGATAGTGCTTTCCAGCAGCGTGAGGTTGCCAAGGCGGTTTACGATGATGGAGAACTCGTCCTCATCCACACCGTACTGCGCCTTGTCTGCACAGGTCTGCGGCATGATGTGCTCGATCTCGAACGACCAAGGAATGAGGCGAGACAGTTCCTCGCTGGTCGGCTCATCGGTCATGCCGTTGCCTGTACGGAGGCCGTTCACATAGGCAGCGAGCTTTGCCATGATGAACTTGACTCTGTACTGCTGCATACTGTTCAGGCCAAGCCGCATGAAGTTTGCCTCGTTGTCCTCTTTCCACCTGCTGACTTCCGGCAGGACTGAGGAGCCGATGAATGCGTCCAGCTCATCTGAGGTTTTGATGCCCCTGATCTGCCCGCACCACTTCACGAAAATGCGCTCGATGTCGTTCGTTGTCACCCTGTTGATGACCGTGTAGTAAACGATGGACTCGACCAGAATCTCGAATCGGTCAAGAACGGCTGGTTCCATGTTGGTGGCCGCCAGCAGAAGCATCAAGTGTAAGCGGTAGGACGTACCCGCCAGCAGGGGGATGTTTTTCAGACTTCTAGTCCCCCCCCCCCATGAATTTGCAGGCTTCTTGCAATTTGCATAGAATGAGGCCGAATCTTTCATGCCTTTGACGAATTTGAACGGAGCGGACGCATACGGACACTGTTTCTTGTTGGCTTTGAGCCATGCGAAGATACGGTCTTCACGGAGAACGCCGTTCGGCTCTTTTGAAACATCGTACTTTGCCATGATGAAGTAGCGCAGGAAGCGCAGCGGCTTCTCGTCGATTCGTTCCAACTCGTTGATGACCGATTTCCATTCGGTGTTCAGCGCAGCGAACTGGTTCGGCTGCACGTTTGTGAACAGCATATTCTTCAGCAGGTCGATTGGGTCGAGGTTCTTGCCGCGCTCGTTGATGGTCTCGAACATTTTCAGCGCGTCCACCACGTTCTGCGTGTCGATACGCACGAAGCTGGACTTGTACAGCAGAAATGCCGCAAACGGACCGAAGCCTGTGATGTCGGCGAAATTGTCCCGCATGAACTGCTCTACGACTTCTGCTGCATCAAAAAGGCGGCCTCCTGTTTTTGAAACATCGCTTGGCCGAGGCTCGCCCTTGGCAATCAGCTCAAGGCAGTTTGTGACGTTCTGGTGCTGAAGCTCCAGCCGATACCGCGTAACAGGAACGCCGTACTGGTTGAGGCTCGTTCCGCAGATTAGCTGGTCGATGGATGCCGTCGGGATGCCGTACTCCGCGTACAGCTTCTTCACGATGCAGAGGATGATGAAGAACGTGGTCAACCGCTGCTGTCCATCCACCAACTCGAAATCGCCATTGGCACTGCACGTTACGATTGTGCCGAGGAAGTACGCCTTGTTCTTGTCGCTTGTGTAGGCATCCAGCAGGTCCTCCATAAGCTGCTTGACCTGCGTTTTCTCCCAGACATACTCGCGCTGGTATTCCGGGATGACGTAGAAGGCACTGAACGCCGTATTGATGCTCTCATCGGTGTACCTGATATTGGTTTGCCCCATGATTTTGTTCCTCCAGTTTTGATTTTGTGATGCTCAAAACGGCGGGTCAACCGCGTCCGTTGGACAGTCCGTGTGACGTCACGCGGACGCAGTGAACCAGCCGAAAAATCTGTAATTCCGAGGATTTTGGGTCAAATGTCACGCGGACAGTCACAGGGACGGTCACGCGGACAAAATTCGGACGCAATTTTTGACCCGAAATTTGACCCGACGAAAATGTTGCATTTTCTATGGATTCCTGTTGGAAAAATCCGTAGTTCTACGCATTTAGGGTCAAATGTCACGCGGACAGTCCAATGGAACGTCCGTGACCATAAAGAATAAGAGAAAAAGTATATTAGTTATATATGGTCAAATGAACTGGGTCAATCGAGTCAAATTGTCTTGCCGTCCGGCATCTTGAACGTGTAGACGAACTCCATCCCCAATGCCTTGGCAATCTGCTCCATCTCTATCCGGCTGAACGATTCGCGCTTCATGCGGGCGTTGAAGTTTGACTTGTTCATCCCGATCTTGTCTGCCAGCTCCGCCTGCGTCATGCCGGCATAGCTGAGTGCCACCTTGATAAGCTGCTCCGTTGTCATAGTATTCTCCTCTCTGGCGACCGCATGGCCACCCTTTTTGTTTGCCTTCAGTATAAACGCCGGAGGTAACGAGGTCAACTGATTTCGCAAAAAAATCTGTAAAAACGTAGATTTTTCGGTTGACAAAAGCCCGCCACCTGTGCGAAGATATAAGTACAAAAACAACACACCTACGAAAGAAAACGGAGGAAAATGCTATGACTACTTACCGTGAACTGCTTGCCCGCCGCAACGAATTTGCCATCTACTCCCCTGAGTGGAAGGAAATCTGCGAGCTCATCGACGCTTACGTCCGCGCTCAGATTCTCGCTGGTCACATGGAGTTCGCCAACATGATCGTCGGCGACTTGGGCGACATCGCCGAGTATGGTGCTTACGAGAACGACCCCGAATTCAAGAAGGAGTACGACGGCTACATCGAGTGGTTCCGCAACTGGAACTTCGACGAGTACGCCGATGAGCTTGAGAGCTTCATCGAGCAGTAACTACATACGACACGTTGAACGGAGGAACTGATATGAATAAAGCATACGTTGAGCAGATTCGCAACGGCCTGAGCACCACCGCGCTCTCTATGGATACCCAGTGGGCGATGATGCACAACCCCAAGCTGAACGATCAGCAGCGGCTTTCCAGCGAGGCTTGCTATCAGGGCTTGATGCAGACTCTCTGCTTCATGGGCGGCGACTGGGTACGCGACCAGCACGGCAAGCACCGCGTCTTCCTTGCCGGTATGTCCAGCAGGGAAAATGACGAGTACACCTGCGAAGAATAAGAACAGAGCGCACCCGCCGAGTGTGGTAGGTGCGCTCATTTTCTTGTAAAAAAATACGTCAAATCGTAGATTTTCGCTTGTCAAATGAATGAACTTGTGCGATAATAAAGTTACCAAAACAACACTAAAAATCCACTGAGGAGGTAACTGCATGGAAATTTCGCACAGAGCGCGCTGGCCGCCCAAAACGGCTTGACCGCTCAACATCTAGGCAGGAGGTGTATCACACATGGAAGAAGTTGATATTATGACCGCCAAGCAACTGGATAGGTTGGCCGACTGGCTGAAAAGCAACGGCCACACGGCAGAGGAAGTTTTAGACTGCCTCAAGTACATAGCCCAAGACCGCGCACCCGCACCCAAGACCCCGGAGAAAAAATAAGAGCCTAGACCCCCCGCACCTGACAAGAACGGAAGCCTAAGCTCTGGAAGCGACTAGGAGACCTGCCCTCCTAGTCCGCTTTTTAATTTTAACAAGGACGGCAGGAGAAATCAAGAGGTTTACGATGAAAGTTAAGGAATACGTTGATTTTGCTCATTTTGAAAGCGACCCGCACCGGCAGGACGTTGATCTCATCTGCATCGTCGGCAAGCCGAACGGCTATGTCTGCGCTGACTTCATCACCGACTGCCGCCGCTGGCAGACCGCGTTCCGCCGCTTCTTCAATGTCCTCGGCAGCGACCCTCGGTTTGAGGGCTGGGATTCCACCGTGTACGAGGCGATGCTCAACGGCGTGTGGAAGGACAAGGAGATGGTTGACGACAAGTACACCGGCGGCTGGTTCTGGGAAGTCGATGACCTCGATGGCCGCTTCTACATCTGCCTGAATGTGCCGGGGGAGGTGAACGTCTGATGGCCCACAAAATGCCGTATTCGCTCGTTCTTGATGGCAAGACCATCTTTGAGAGCAACTACCTGCCATACATGAAACGGTATGCTGATGAGCAGCTTGAGGAGTTCAATGGCTTCTACGCTGAGATTCGTCGTTACCGCAAGGTTTACGCATTCCGCTTCTACAACACGAAGTGGTCCCGCTGAAAGGAGAGATTTACATGGCACTGTATGCCGTCTACTACCAGACCGGCGTTTCGCCCCTCGATGGCGAGCCGCTGTGCACCGTTTGCCTCATCACGCAGTCTGAGGCTGCCGCCATTGCCAAGGAGCAGGAGCTGACCAAGGCTGGCCTGACTGCATGGTACGACCAGATTCAGTAAGGAGATGATGTCCTATGACCAACCAGAGCCCGATGACGCTGCCTGTGTACAGCGATCAGGCCATCAGCAGGATGTTCTGCGACTACGTTGATTCCACGAACTGCAAGGAGCGGCACACCGCCGCCGCAGTCCGTGACTACGATGTCTTTGCCGATTACGTCGAGAACGAGACCCGGAGCAGCAACACCGTCCAGAACGCCCTGCTCGAAAAGGCAATGGATTTTGCTGTGGAGTATGAGGAGAGCGGATTCATCGCCGGTTTCCGCTGGGCTGTTATGATGTTCCTGCATGGTGCGCCTGAGCCGCCAGCAGAAGCCCCAGAACGCGCCTCCGAGCCTCCGACAAGAAAGCTCCAGCCCGAACCGGCAAAGCCCGCTCCTGTGCCCTCTGCGCCGCTTCTGCGTGATGTCGAGGATGACAGGTGCGTTGACAAGCCTGTTGCTGGCTGCATCACCACGAAGCAGATTGCCGAGCTGTTCAGCACCAGCAACTTCAAGGTTGTGCGGCGCATTGATGAGCGCATCATGCCATACCTCGACAGCGAGACCCGGAAGAACTTCCAGCTCGTGCGCGGCTTCAACTCCCAGCACAAGAAGACGACCTTCTACCGCCTGAACCGCACCGCCTGTGATCTGTACCTCGAAGAAATCTCGAAGTACAAGAAGCTCGTCAACGTCGCCGGTGGCTGCGGCGCGATGCAGGAGCTTGTCGCCAAAGTTTTCCCGGCTGATGCACGAAGCCTTCCCCGGTAAACTGGATTTTTCCAGATAATTTTCAACATAGCTGGAAAAATCGGTTGACAAATTGGAAAATTCCAGCTAGAATAAAGTTACAATCTATCAAACAACAGATTTTTGGAGGAAAAAAGTATGTTGAACGCCAATAACGCGCCCGCCTTTAACGCCAACGATGAGGCTTGCTTCATCCGGCTCCTCGACAGCCGCGAGCAGCAGCGTCGCCGTGCAGCCCGCCGTCAGCAGGATGCAGACCGCACCCGCCTGATCTCGGCCCTCAAGACCGTCGGCATCGCGGCTCTGGACCTCGCACTCGTCCTGTTCATCATCTGCACTGTTTTCTGAGAGGAGAAAGTTAGGTATGAATAACGCACGGCGCAAGCGCATCTGCAAAATCGCGGATGCTCTGAATGAGCTGAAGGACCAGATCGACGAGCTTTACGAGGAGGAGCAGGAAGCCTTCGAGAACATCCCTGAGAGCTTGCAGGGAACCGAGCGGTATGAGATTGCTGAGAATGCGGTCGATATGCTCGAATCTGCATCTTCCGGCCTCGAAGATGTCATCTCGTTCCTTGGAGACGCGGAGGGTTGGTCTATGGGACGCGGAAATGTTCACCCTGATGGCCCCTACGAAGGGGTGTTCTACATCGACAATGACTACACGGCTGTTTATCGGAAGGTCAATGCCGCCGATGACGACATGGATGACCGCAAGCTCCGCTACTGGTTCGGCACCGATTCTCCCGAAGAAAAGGGCTGGGAGTACGATGAGTGCGAAAGCGTCGATGAGGAAGATTATGACCTGCGATCGTTCTCCGATGACTTCGTGAATCGGTTTCCTGATTTCAGCAAAACGAACGAGAATATTTCAAGGACTCGGCGAGCGATTCTCGAAAGCCCACTGTTCTACGTTGCCGTTGAGGACAATGAATGGTCCACCGCTGTCGAGCTGATTCAGAAAGACACCGACTCCGATCTCGACCTGAACTCGCAGAATGCTTTGTACCGCATCTACCTCGATGCCATGAAGAAGATTCTGCTGTGGCTGTTCCCAAGCATCGGCATCTACACTGGGCCGTGGACGCACGGAATCATCACGAGAGAGGAGGCTGGCTTATGCTGAGCGACCTGATTACCGACCTCATCCGGGCAAAGACCCCGAAGGAGAAGGAGGCGGCCTACCGGCGGCTGGAAAAGCTCGGCGTTGACCGATTTACCGCCGATGTCGCCGCTGAAGAACTCCGCAAGGAGGTACGAACGTGAGCAAGTACGTTCCCATCGAGGAGATGAACGAATCCCAGCTTAGGGCGCAGCTTGATGCCGCGTACTTGCGATGGGATGACATTAAGAAGAACGGCTGCTCCGACCCTGCGTGGCCAGATGGTGTGAACCTGAACCTCGTCAGGAACCACATCATCTACTTCTACCGCTTCCTGCGGGAACGAACCAGCAAGAACGTGCAGCTCTCCATGTTCGATGCCGGAATGGACCTGTGCGATGAGCGGCCTCTGCCGCCGGAAGTCCCCGACAACTACATGGTCCCGAATGGGAAGTACCGTGAAAGATTAAATGGCCGTTATGAGAATTTGCTTTTTGACCCTGATATTTAAGCAAAAGCTGAAATGCTTTTTGAAATCGAAAGGAAAGAGTGAAATGCCTACGCTGAAATTCGAAATCAAAACCAGGGTTTCTGCAAAAGGGAAGCCCGCCAAGATAATCGTTGCCAAGCTGACCCCGCAGGACATCGACGACATCATGGTGTCCGCGCTGGAGGGCGGTGTTTGTATCTGCTGGTGCCATCGCGTCAGTGTCGATGGGGAGTTCCTTGGCAAGTACGCAAGCGACCAGATTTCTCGTGGTGGTGAAATCACTTTTCACGTCAGCGACCCTGATATACGCCCCAATCACCAGAAGCTCAACCTCATGAAGTTCCTCGATGGATTCGCCCTGTGGCTGAAAAACGGCGGGGACTGCTATAACGCCGTTGATAGTTCCAGCGGCTCCGTTGACTGCGGCCTGATTGATGCCATCTGCGCCGACGAAATTGTCCAGTACGCGCTGTTCGGCGAGCTGGTATTTGGCTGAGAAGGGAGGTGAGATCATGGGCGTTGCCGCCGATACCATCTGCCGCTGCATGAAGAAAAAGAAGCTCCGGCAGAAAACCATGGCTGCCAGTCTGAATGAGAATCCTCGCCAGATCAACCAGCAGCTTCGGCGCATGGATGACATCAAGGTGGAGCGTTTCTGCAAGTACGCTGATGCCCTCGGCTACGATGTTGCTGTCATCGACCGGGAGAGCGGGGAAGTGGAAAAGCTCGACCCTGCGAAAAATAATCTGTGAAATCATAGACCATTTGCTTGTCAAACGGTCGGCATCTGTGCGAAGATAAAGTTACCAAAATCAACAACCTCGTTATCTGCAAAAATGATTTTGGACTTTGAAAATGGAGGAATTGATATGGACGACAACGCCACGAAATCCGTGCTTCCGTCGAAAGAAGCTCTCCTTGAGTTTCTGAAGACGCACAAGTACAAGTCTCTCCCGACCGCCATTGATGCCGCGCGGAGCGGCAAGAAGCTTGTCTTCATCTTTCTCGATCAGGAAGCCTACGGAGACCGCAGCTACTACTACTGCGAGGAAGATGACACCGTTTACTCCGAATACTTGAGCATCGGAGACTGAGGAGGAATTTACTATGGCCTTTAAGTATCGGACTGTGCGCGATGCTACTGAAGCATGGGTGCACGAAATGAACGCCATCCCGCAGGGGATGATTCTGGAACTGATGAGCCTGCATCCTGACGACTGGACTGAGGTCACCAAGCCTAGAACCGGCAACCGGGCGTATGTTTACGAAATCCCTGATGAGGTTGACAGCACCACGCATGAGGGAGAAGTCAAGAGCTACAACGACGAAAGTGAGCTGTACTGCATCGAGCTGGATGATGGAAAGCTCGTATCTGCTGAAGCTGACGACTTTGAAGTCGAATACGACGGTGTACTCCCTATGTGGGGAACGATGTGGTCGTTCGGCGATTCCGCAGATGATTGGTGGCTTGAGGAAGACGATGGCATCAGGGTGATGTCCGACTGCGGCTTCCGCATTTACGAATCTGAGGAGTTCGGCTATTTCTTCGGAATCGACGGAGCTGGATACAGCTTCTATGAGGAGCATTGGAAGCCGTTGTACAAAGCTCGTGGCTTGCAGTGGCACGACCCGCAGGCCGAGGAGGACTACCAAATGCACGTTGTAAAGGGCTACGTCAAACGTAAGCTCGGCAATAAGGAAGTCTGGTGCGACACGAATGGCGCGGCTGTCAAGGAGGTGGGCTTCAGTGTACAAAATCAGGGGTAAATATCCCGGCCAGCCGTGGGAGGACATCGACGAGTTTGACACCCGGTCCGAAGCTCTAAAGATGCTCGCTGAGTACCGCATGGCCTTCGGACCTGAGTGGAAGCTCACCATCAAAAAGGCGGTGGCAAAATGAGCTGCTACGAACAGCTCTCCATGTTCACGATGTGCATGGAGCCGACCACCGCGATTTGCTGCTTTGGTCGGGGGCTTGCGTCCGCAACGCCCATCGAAACATGGATGGCCGATCTCGTCCCGAACGGTGAGTACGTTATCCACGTTGCCGGTCATCCGCTCGTCCTGCGTCCAGCAGGAATTGCGCCGAAGGCCATTCCGAAAGGCCATGAGTTCTACCACTACCTGATCGGAGACAAGCTCTACGCCGGTATCTTTGTTGGGAGGGATGCACGATGATGGACAGAATCGTTGTCACGGCAGCGGACATCGAAAAGCTCCTCGCATGGCGAGATGAACACAACGATTTGGTTCGTTCGATGCCCGTTCCTCTGCGAGAGGTGAAAATCCAGATTGTCGAGAGCGGTATCTCCATCAAGTGTTTCCGCTCCGACAAGAAGCTGAAGTTCTACCTCGACGGTCCGACTCGGAAGCTTGGCCACGTTGTCTTCGCTCCGCTTGGCAACGGCCTGTGGAAGAAGAAAGCGAGTACGCTCCCTGCTGACTGCAACCCTGCCGAAACAGAACAGGGTGCTTTGACCGTGTACGGCTCCTTGATGGCTCTGATGGCCTACGGAGCATCTGAAACTCCCGCCGCCACCGAAGTGGAGAACGAGCCGAAAGCTCACACCGGCCACAAACGCTCTACAAGATGGAATCCTGTCGGCACCACTTACATCCTTCACTCGTCTGGAAAGCGGCTCTCTGTGGCTCCCAAAGGCCACCACGCAAGCCCAAGCTGCTCCTTCACCGTCCGCGGTCACTTCCGGCATTACAGGAGCGGGAAGACCGTCTGGATTGCCGAATACCGAAAAGGGACCGGCAAGGAGCAGAGCAAGACCTACAAGATTGGAGGTGATTTGGATGAATGAGAAATCCGAATGGCAGTTCCTCATTGATTATGTCAAGGACGACACGACCGATTTTGGCCTCGATTCCTGCCGGAACCAACTTCTTGCATTGTGGACCGTCTACTGTATGCACAACGACCTCGATGTCGATACCGCGATGTACGATGCTGTCCTGCTTGACCTGTTCAATGCTCTCTCGCTGGAGCAGCGGCGCGAGTTGTGCCGCAACTACTATCCGAAGTTCGATGATGTGATGGGCGTATGGCTCGCCTAATATTGGAGGTGATCTGAATGGATGAAAACGCCGAATACTGCGCCATCGTAGCATTCACGAAGGACAACGACCCGACCTGCGAGAAGAATAGGCAGCAGCTCTATGCCCTCTGGACCGCCTACTGCATCCACCATGATTTGGTCGTGTCATCCGCCGTATACGAAGCTATCATCGGGCATCTGTTTTTCGCACTCTCGTCCGAATGGCTGATTCACCTGTGCAATGGCTACCGCGACAGATTCGAGGAACGCATGGCACAGTATCTTTGATGGAGGTTTGAGACTATGAACAAGAAGAAAGTTCCCTACAACACGCAGGTGCAGTTTGCAATTCTGGCTGGCAAAAGCGATGAGGCACACGACGTTATTGGTCGCGCTCTTGCCGAAATGGGCAATGGTGCTCTTGAGTTTGCTCAGAGCTATCCGTTCGACGACTTGCCGTTCGTTATTGTCGCCATGAAGGTTGCTGTCAATGCGCTTGAGTCTATGCTTGGCCCCAACGGAAAGGCACTTGCCGACACCATTTACAGCCGTACCGACAGCATTGTCGTTGATGCCTCCGAGTTCAAGCGTCAGGCGAAAGGCGGCGACGGCAATGGCTGATAGAAACACCGTCTATGACCTCCTGCCTGAAGATGAGCTGCTTGCCCAGCTTGCTGAAGAATGCTCCGAAGCCGCCAAAGCTGCTCTGAAGCTCCGCCGCGTTCGTAACGGCGCGAATCCTACGCCGGTATCCGAGGAGGACGCTTTCAGCAATCTTGTTGAGGAGCTTGCCGACATCTACCTTTGCTCCATTGTGCTATTCGGCGGTGAGCTTGACGATGACGACCCCTGCAATATGTGCGATGATGTCGGAGACAGCATTGTCGAGATCATGGAGCAGAAGCTCGCACGTTGGAAATCCAGATTGGCTTCAAGAGATGAGACTAAGAACGATGTCTGATGAAATCTGCATTTGGTTTGGCGATGACGGCAAAGCCCATGCGTACAACAGCGAGTTCGATGTGACCATCCACTGTGAGAATGAGCGTGAGATGAACGATGCCGTTGCTCTGCTCAACTTGGCGAACCGTCTGCACTGGAGAAAGACCGATTTGACTCCTCCCACCGAGGAAGATGCCGATGAGCACTGCAAAGTTCTTGCCGTAGAGATGTGCGGTGCCTTTGAAGGTGCTGTCGAAACATGGGACTTTGATACGGTCGCACAATTCCCGGACCAATACCCCATCTGGATGCCACTTCCTAAGCTGCCGGAGGATGTAGAACAATGAGAATCTGTTCGTTGAAGGTGCGTGATGATGCCCGGAAAGACCCCGGTTGTGCTCTGGTTGAGCTGAGCGGTCTGGAACTTATCGCGCTCAATAATATCCTGTGCAAGATGACTCGTGAAGGTGGCGGCGGCTCTGAGCTGCTTGTCAACATGGCCTGCACCACACATACCGCAAATGCTGTTGTGCAGCATGGCGGCTTTGATAAAATCGACCTGAGTGCAATGGAAAGGCTATACGCGCAGCGTCCAGAAAGAAAACGGAATGGTCTGGAAGGTGAACTGAGCGAGAAGTTTATTGGAGGTTAATTATGGACACCGTTAAATCGCCCGAATTTCTCATCCGTATTGCCGATGACACCTACGGCATGAAGCTGGAGCCTATTGAGGCCGAAATGCTCCTCGGCTACCTCGAAGGCAGCGATTTCTGCCTGCTGTTCGAGTTCAACTGCGACTACCACTGCGAAGTCCTGCGCATCCACGACAACCAGAGCACCAATGAGGACTCCGGCGAGATCGTCTACAAGATCGCGCAGGTCATGGAGTTCTGCCAGCGTTGCAATGCCGCCATCCTCTCCGAGCAGGAGAACCTACGAAATTCGCCTGATGAGTACGTCCGCGAACTGCGGAAGGACGAGGCTCTGCTTAACCGGCTCGTGGCAGCCGCATGGCGCGCTGTTCCATTTGTCAGCGTACATCTGCTCGACAGAATTATGAGGAGAAACGCCCAGAAAGCATAATGTTCCGCAGTCAGCGCACGGTTGCCTCGTGCGTTGACTGCATTTGCTGTGACCACAAAAAAATATGCTATACCGTAGATTTTTCGATTGACAAAAGTAAGCCCCCTGTGCGATAATATAATTACAGAAAACAACATATCACCGTTAAAAAATAGGAGGCAACGATTATGAAAAAGTTTGAAGAAATGAGCAAGTCCGAGATGGAAGCCGAAATCGCATTCACGAAGGACTTTGTGAACAACGGCGGCTGCCTGAACCAGAGCCAGTGGAACCGCGTTCTCAAGCTCATGGAGCTGGTCAAGGAGGGCTGAGCAATGAACGTTCTGTACATCGAAGGCCGCCGGAACGGCTATGGCCCCGACCAGTGTGGCCGGACGATGACCGTTTCCGAGATGATTGACTTCCTGAGCCAGTTCGATGGCGACCTGCCCATCTACCTGAACAACGACAGCTGCTACACATTCGGTAATATCGACGAGGACAGCTTCAGCGAGTGCAAGTACAACGACCCCGATGCCGACTACGAAGTGCCTGACGACAAAGTGGATTTTGAGGAGGAATGAATATGTTTGACCTGCGTGAGCACAAGGACCTGATTCACAGCTTGGTAGCTGAGGCCGACAAGAATGATACGAACTGGGAGTGGAGCGTTGAATCCATCGACCAGATGAATGCCCGCATCCGCTGGGGTTATCTCGAATACTGCGAGCAGCCCAATCCGTTCTTCGTTATTGAGTTGGAGGACACCGGCGATGGTTGCTGGATTTGCACCCGCGACGAGAACGGTGACCAGTTGACCTCTGATATTGTCGAGGACAAGGATATTCCGGACCTCAACACCCCGATTGATGAGGCCATCAAGGTGATGTTCCGCAACATCGTCAACACCGCTCACAACTGCTACTGATAGGAGGGGAGTACATGAAGTACGCAGACATCAACCGCCAGTTCACCGAGATCGTGGCTGGCTACCTCAAGGCCGGGTACACCTTCAACACTGCCACCATGGGCGGCAGCCAGTGCGAGATTGCCCGCGTAGACCTGAATGATGGGAAGAACGTAATCCGCATCCTGCTCCAGAGCTTCTTCTGCAAGGACGACTTCTTCAACGATGGTTACGAAATCATCGTAGGCAGCACCCGGAGCACCATCGGTGCAAATCAGCCGCCTGATAATGCAGCAGGAACCATCTGGAACAACCGCCTCGATGTCGTGTACCGCCGGGAGTTCTACGAGATCGGTAAGCGACATGGTTATGCAGTATGGTTCGGAAACCGCGATGAGGCCATTTCAGCAAGTAACGTCAGGGTTGCCCGCAGAGCACAGAAAGGCTATTACCTCATCTCCAAGGACGACATAACTGGCGACAATGCCATCCGCGCTGCCGAGCTGTACATCCGCCGCGTTACCGGCATCAAGCACCCGAACCGCGCGAAGCTCAATGTTCGCCACGCAATCCGCCGGGATGACGGACGAGTCTACGGACAGTACATTGTTACCTACAACGGCAAGTCCTACATCCTGCACTGAGAGAAAGGAGAATCCCTATGAACGGCTGTTTTCACCGTGGTGAGATTTACCACATCCTGCCCGAAGACAACGAAACCGGCAGCGAGCAGTACAGTGGCCGCCCGGCTATCATCGTCAGCAACGAAGCGAACAACAAGTATGCACCCACTCTGGAGGTTGTCTACCTGACCACCAAGCCGAAGAAGGCTCTGCCCACGCACGTTAGCATCGAGGCTGCCCGATTCCGCTCAATCGCCCTGTGCGAGCAGGTCCACACCGTTGCCAAGACGCGCGTTGGTGATTACATTGACAAGCTCTCCAAGTACGAGGTCGAAGATGTCGATGCTGCCATCGTCATCAGCCTTGGCCTCGAAAATGCGCTGGCCGCCGTAAGAAAGTGAGGAACCTTTTATGCAACACAGAATGAAAACCCTGCGCGAGCGCGATGCCATTCTTGAATTGCTGTGGAAGCAATTCGAGGATGTTCCCATGAACCCCGAAACCGAGAAAATCGAAGCTCCGTTTCTGCACCTGCCTATGAATGATGAAGACTACCTCGTTTATTTTGACATTGGAACCCCGCGCGAGGACATCTGGCACTGGTTCGATGAGCGGCACAGCAAAGGTGTTGTGTACCTGCTCTGTGACAGACCGTTCTATGAAAAGGACCCCGATGATGTATACCCTTTGAGAGAGTTTGTCAAGCAGGAGGTTCCGTTCCGACTGAGCGAGATTTTCCACATTCCCGATTCTGAGCTTGCACCGCATATCGTTGATGCCTGCATCGAGGATTTGTACGATAACAGCGATGTCATGTTCGACTACGACTCTATTGATGCCCACATTCGTGGTACGCTTGCCCAGTTCGGTATCAACCCGGATGACTATGAGGAGGAAGAAGAAAATGGCAAAGACTGAAAATTTCAATCAGGAGCGCATTGATGCCCGCGATTACGCAATGCAGGTCTTCTGCTGGTGCATTGTTGCCGCCATGCACCAGAACGAAGGTATCGGAGCCAATCGGCTGATGAAGGCTTGCAACGAGATGGAGGAGTTCGAGGCCAAGTACGCCACGGCCATCCGTTACGGCGGCAGGGAAGCGGCCACCGATGCAATGCGGAAGGACCTGACCGGCCTGTGCGACCTCGATATCCGGCTGCCTGTTCTGAAAGCCCCCCGCAACCGCAGGGAAGAACAGCTCCGTATGGCCCGCGACCAAGGCGGCAAGGTTGCATGGCTTGTCATGGCTGCCACCTGCCGCGCCACGTTCAAGTTCGGCAAAGATCGGCTGACCCGGCTCCTGAACGAATCGCTCGCCAACTACCGGCAGTTCCTCGAATGGGATGCCGAAGACCATGAGTACGCCGTGAACAAGCTCTGCCGCATCGTCGAACAGGCGTTGCAGGAGGAGCTGAAGGTTGCCGATGAGAGCAAGCGCACCGAGTTCCTGTCCGTATCCGGCATTACGCCCCATGACTACGGCGAGATTATGACTGCCGTACATCTTGCCCGCAAGGACCGTTCCGTTCCAATCGCTGTCCTCAGCCAGAGCGAGATCGACCGGCGCATGGGAAAGCTCAAGAGGGCGTGACCTATGGCCGTCATCTGCCAGCCTGACTGCGCCCGCCGGCATCCCGGATGCCACGACCACTGTGAGGAGTACGCCGAGAAGTCTTCTGCCAGAAAGAAGCAGCTCGAAGAATATGAGGCCAAGAACATGAATCCGTACTGTTGCCGCTGGACCCACCACGAGACCAACCGCAACATGAAGCGGAAGTTCAAAGGCCACGATAAAGATTGAGAGGAATCAGCCATGTACGAATTTTTGTGCCAGCTCGATGTGATGCTCCAGAGTCTTACGAACTGGCTGTCCTACGCCGCCATCATCGTTGCCTTTGCGCTGGCTCTCTGCCAGCTTATCTACTTCATCATTGAGAAAAAGGAGAACCACCATGAGCATCTTTGAGAAGCGCATGAGCAGCTTCGTTGACCGGGGCAACAAGCTCATTGCAGAAGGGAAGACCAAGGAGGCCATGAAGCTCATCACGCAGGGCCTCCAGCACTACTCCGACCTGATTCTCCGCGCCTTGACACCGTATTCCGAGAGCGATGCTGGTCTTCTCGTCTTTGCCCTCCGACACATCGCCGATGAGATTGAGAAGAACAACCCTGCTGCCAAGCCGCTCTACGAAGGCATGAAGAAAGTCGTCATCGCACCGCCGCTGACCGAGATTCAGAAGGTCAAAAAGGCGAACCGACTGTGATTGACCCTTGAAAGGATTACTTTTTCGTAGTAGAATGTATAGGACGACTCGACCTTATTTTTTCAGCGTAAAAGAAATCGCAGAATGTAGAGATTCTGTACGTTTCCGACACGTTGGCGATGCGATGCTGATCCTGTGATCCATCAGCACCCGCTCTCCCAAAAGCCCAAAACACTGCCGGAACCGTTTCGGCAGCTTGGTATCCACCACTTCTGAACCTGCCGCCTGCCCGGCGGCACAAGGCTGTACGGCTGTTTTCCGTACACAGAAAGGAAAAAACTTATGCCTTCTTTGACCACTTTTAAGCTGCTCAAGCAGGAGCACAACGCCCGGCGGGGCGAGTTCAAAACCGTGCACGGCACGGTGCAGACCCCTGCCTTCCAGAATGTTGCCACCGCCGGTGCCATCAAGGGCGGTCTGTCCGCGCAGGATCTGCAGCAGATCGGCACCCAGGTAATGCTCTGCAACACCTACCACCTGCATCTGCGCCCCGGTGATCAGCTGGTAGCCGATATGGGCGGTCTGCACAAGTTTACCCGCTGGAACGGCCCCATCCTGACCGACAGCGGTGGATTCCAGGTGTTCAGCCTGTCCAAGCTGCGTAAGATCACGGAAGAAGGCGTGACCTTTGCCTCCCATCTGGACGGCCACCGCATCTTTATGGGCCCTGAGGAGAGTATGCAGATCCAGGCAAACCTGGGTTCCACCATCGCAATGGCCTTTGATGAGTGTGTGGAGAATCCTGCCCAGCACGCGTACTCCAAAGCCAGCTGTGAGCGCACCACCCGCTGGCTCAAGCGCTGTAAGGCTGAGATGGCCCGTCTGAAGCAGGAGGGCAAGGCTACCAACCCTGACCAGCTGCTGTTCGGCATCAATCAGGGCTGCACCTTTGCTGACCTGCGTGTAGAGCACATGAAGCAGATCGCGGAGCTGGAGCTGGACGGCTACGCCATCGGCGGTCTGGCCGTGGGTGAGCCTGCTGAGGTGATGTACGAGATGATCAGCGAGGTGGAGCCTTATATGCCCAAGGATAAGATCCGCTATCTGATGGGTGTCGGTACCCCTGGCAACATGATCGAGGCTGTTTCCCGCGGCGTGGATCTGTTTGACTGCGTCATGCCCAGCCGCAATGCCCGCCATGGACACCTGAACACCTGGGGCGGCATCATCAATATCAAGAACGCAAAGTATGAGCGTGACGAGCGCCCCATTGACCCCACCTGTGGCTGCCCGGCCTGCCGGAACTACTCCCGTGCCTATATCCGCCACCTGTTCAAGGCAGAGGAGCTGCTGGGCATGCGTCTGGCCGTTATGCACAACCTGTGGTTCTACAACCACCTGATGGAGCGTATCCGCGATGAACTGGATGCAGGCACCTTTACCGCCTTCCATGACCGTTATGTCAAGCTGCTGGATACAAGAATTTGAGCTTTTTCATGCTTTTCCCTTGCAAGAGGGAGCAGAAGCGGTTATAATGAGTTTATCTGAATTTTGAGAGGAGACTTTGTCCCATGCAATTTCTGACTACTACCACTGAAAGCTATATCAGCCTGTTCTTCACCCTGGCTCTGATGCTGGTCCTGCTCTACTTTATGATCTATCGTCCCCAGAAGAAGCAGGAGAAGAAGGATGCTGCCATGCGTGCAGCTCTGGAGATCGGTGATCAGGTCGTGACCATCGGCGGTATTGTTGGCCGTGTGGTCGCCATCAAGGATGACACCTTTGTTCTGGAGACCGGTTCTGACCGTGTGAAGATCCGCTTCACCAAGAATGCGATCAGCTCTGTTGAGAAGCTGAACATGGACAATGCTCCTGCCAACGCAAAGAAGTAATCTCTAAAAGCAAGGTCTTTTTTACCCGCCCCTCTGCATACAGTAGTGCAGGGAGGCGGGTTTTTATGTTGGAACAGAAGAAGTTACCCATCCTGGAAGCACTGGCTGCATTCGGCATTGGTGGGATATTCACCGCCGCCTGCATGGCCGGGCTGGCCTACCTGATGGCAAACCAGAGCCTTGCGCAGAGCACTGCCTGGCCCATGGTCAGTGCCATTGTCTGTGCCGGGAGCTTTTGCAGCGGCTGGCTCATGGCGTTTTTCTATCACAGCAGAGGCCTTATCTGCGGTGCTGTACAGGGCGGACTGTTTGTTCTGCTTCTGCTGGGGTTCGGTCTTTCGGAGGGCATTGAACCAACGGAAATGCAGCTGACCCGCTTTGCGCTGGTATTCGTTTTTGGCTGTCTGGGCGGGGTATTCAGCATCCTGCGTACAGAACGGCACCGGCATTGAGAATTTACAGCAGAAAAACAGGAGGACAGGGAAGTATGTGGGTCTATCAGGAAACACCGGAAACCGCAGCGGCAAAGGCACTGCCCGAAGCGATCATACCGACAGCACAGGAAGAGCAGCTAAAACAGAAGAACGGTGGAGTTCTTCCTGAGACAGCGCAGGAAGAAAGGCGATCCATCCCGGCGGCGTTCTCTGAGAGGTGCGGAAATACACCGGAGAGAGCCGCTGTGCGCCGAAGCAAGCTGGGCAGGGAAACTATTCTTCTGGCGGCGGCGTACCTTCTGGGAACCTTTCTGGCGGGTGTGGCGGCAGCGCGTTGTGTGGCAGGCGATGCTGAAACGCTTTCCTATTACCTGAACTGCTGGCAGAGCCTGTTTTCTGTGCAGGATGCCGCCGGGGCAGTGCGCCTGTTCCGAACGGAATTTTTCACTGTGGCAGGTGCACTGACGGCAGTGCTGTTCCTGGGGCTTTCCGCCCTGGGGCCGCTGCCCATCTTCCTTTTTGCGATGCTGTATGGGACAGGCTCCGGATTGCTTTCGTCCAGGCTGCTTGTGGATTTGAACCCACGGACAGCATTTGTGCTGCTCTGCGTCTGCGGTATCCCTGCATCCCTTGCGGCCGGAACGCTGTGTACGTTCGGCGCATCCGCACTGCAGGTAAGCGGAAGGCTCTGTTCAGCCGCCTTCGGGCGCGGAGGACAGGCCCCCAGCACAGGCGCGCTTTTGGGTCAGTTTGCCCGGATGCTGTTTCTGCTCCTGCCACTTTGCGGTGCGGCAGTAGGAATGCTGTATCTGGCAGGGCAGGCAAAACTTATTTGAGCTGAAAAAAATCTCTGGCAAAAGAGTTCGTGAAGCTTACGCTAAGAATTGAATAGGGCAAATCATTACGAGATGGCTTTTTGCAAAGTTCCGGAATTGTTTTTGCGTAGGGAGTACTTGACAGGTATTCTCTTTTATGCTAAACTATCTATCGTTGCAGAACGCGTGCTACTGTGGCTCAGCTGGTAGAGCAGCTCACTCGTAATGAGCAGGTCGCCTGTTCGAATCAGGTCAGTAGCTCCAAAAGTCCTATGAATCTACGATGAATTTCGTCTGGTTTATAGGACTTTTTTGTTATTCTGTTTCTGTACAAAAAGATTCATGCATCGTTTTTGCATCTGTAATGTGATTGTTTGCAGATTTCAGAGAATATGGTACAATAAAGCCAATCATTTTGAGGAAGGAGCTGAACACAGCGCACAATGTACACGAACCATATCAACCCCGTTGCGCAGAAAAATCAGGATGCATTTTGCACGGCACTGTTTCAGCTTTTACTGAAAAAGCCGCTGGAAAAGATCTCCGTTACAGAGCTGTGCCACATGGCAGACCTCGACCGGACAACCTTTTACCGCAGCTTTGAATCCAAGGACGATGTGCTGGATTACTATCTCGACCGGCAGATGACCCTGCTTGCGGGGCAGCTGCCTGCGTACAGTACCCTGGAAAAAAACCTGACTGCACTGTTCCGCTGGACGTATGCGGAGCGAAAGAACCTTTGTGTCCTGATGGACTGTCATCTGACCAGTTTTTTCAGTGATGCGTTGAGCGAGAAGATCATCCTTGTTCTGATCTCCAACATCGAAGTCGGGGATGCAAGACAGTTTGTGCCATGGCCCGTTTCATTGCCGGGCGAAAATCGATACTTCCGCAACTCGTTCATCGGGGCATATATGGGTTTTTTCAACAGCTGGCGCTATGGAAACTTTGCAGAACGACCAGAGGATCTGGCCAAATGTATGGCTTCGTTCTATCTTCGCTGAGGAGGGTGAAACGGGATGGCGGACTCACTGACCATAGACCAATTGGCGGAGCAGTTCTTTGTCAGCAAATATCACCTGATTCAGCCAAAAGACCGGCACGAGCATTTATTGTTATCTGATGCAGCAGCGGCTCCACGCGGTATGTGATCTGCTGGGACGGGGAACCGTGCCGAACGAGGCTTATCTGCTGTGCGGCTTCAGAGATTATGCAAACTTCTATAGGGCGTTCCGCAGAGCGCATACGGGCAGAGCCCCCGGGAATATGCTCGGGCCCACCGGAAAGCGGCGGAGGAACCCGCGTCACCAGATGCATAGAAAAATCCCCTCAGAGATTTCTGACAGCACTGTCAGAGCTCTGAGGGGATTTTGTATGTCAAGAAACGGAGATCAGATCTCGATCATTCCGTTTTCGTCCTTCGGGATGGGGAGTGCGATCAGGAGGTCAACCAGAGCAAATGCAAGGCCGAGACCGGTCCAGCCGACAAGCAGATAGAACACACCCAGCTTCCAGCGGTGCTCCAGAAAGCGGTGTGCACCACGCGGGAAGCCACTAGACGGATCACCAGCATGCCGCCCACCACAACGGGGATAGAGGTAGCAGCGCTCATCAGACCATACTGAGCATAGTTGCCGCAGATGATGCCGTAGAGCATGACCATGATCACGGAGCCGGACATCATGCTGGAAGCCAGCTTATCAGTGGAAGCGTTGACCACCAGCATCTGGATAGCACGGTTGTGGGAGATAACGTCCACATAGTCCTTGAAGCCAATCTTCTGAGCCTGACCGGTGCCGAAGAACTCGGTGCGGTCCTTGCGGCGCAGAGCGATGACAGCCATGCAGGCTGCAATTGCAGAGATGATGCCACAGAACAGCCACAGCTCCTGGAAGAATGCCGCAGTGGTGAACGCAGCAGCGCCGCCATACTTGGGCATCAAGGTGCCGGTGACATACACGGGCAGGACAGCGTAAATCCTGCTGTTCTGTTTTTCGCTGCCAAGAAATTGAAGTCAAAGGTGAACATTTTGCACAGTTTTTCTCCCTTTTTCACCCCACAAGATTGGTTTGATGCACTTTGTTTTATAATATGCAACAAAACAGCGAATTCTGTTGCACAATGTGCTAAAAAAACCGAAAAAGATTTGTGCGGCATTTTTTTAACAATTGTGATATATTAGTTACAGTAAGGCTTGTATCCTACACAAAAAAGGAGATTTTTATGAAGGATATTTATATTTCCGGCTTTGCCGACGAGATCAGCTCTTCTTTTGATGAGCAGCTCAAGACAGTCCGTGAGCTTGGAATGCAGTACATCAGCCTGCGCAGTGCAGATAAGAAAGGGATCGCCGACTTTACCGTTGAGGAAGTCAAGACCGATCTGCTGCCCCGTCTGCAGGCCGCTGGTGTTGGCGTTTCCAGCCTGGGCAGTCCCATTGGCAAGGTCAAGATCGACGATGAAGAGGGCTTTGAAAAGCAGTGTGCTCAGCTGGAAACGCTGTGCGAGATCGCTAAGGTCCTGAATTGCAAGTACATCCGCATGTTCAGCTTCTTTATGCCAGAAGGCAAGGATCCTGCCGACTATCGTGATGCTGTCATCGAGAAGCTGCGCAAGTTCATTGCCATTGCTGAGAAGCACGACGTGATCCTGATGCACGAAAACGAGAAGGATATCTATGGTGATGTTCTTTCCCGCTGTGTTGACCTGATGCAGACGCTGAACAGCGCACACTTCAAGTCCGCATTCGACTTTGCAAACTTTGTACAGTGCGGCGAGGATACCGCCAAATGCTGGGATGCTCTCCGCCCGTACATTGTATATATCCACATCAAGGATGCCGTTTCTACCGACAAGGAGAATGTGCTCTGCGGTACCGGCGAGGGAAAGATCCCCGAGCTGCTGCACAAGGCCATCGTGGAAGAGGGCTATACCGGCTTCCTGACCCTTGAGCCGCATCTGGTGCTGTTTGACAGCCTGCAGAGCCTTGAGACCACGGATGCAAAGAACATCATCCGTGAGAACAAGTACAAAAACGGTGCTGAAGGTTACGCCGCACAGTATCACGCACTGTGCGATATTCTGGCAAAATTTTAACGTAACAGAAAAAAGGAGAAGATTCAAATGGAAAAGACTGAAGGAAAGATTCGTTATGGCCTGATCGGTATCGGTGCTCAGGGCGGCAGCTACGCTCGCTTCCTGACCAACGCTCCCGCTCCGTTCCCCGGCATGGTCTGCGCACCGTGCCCCGACAACTGCGCACTGGGCGCTCTGTGTGATATCGACCCCGAAAAGGAGAAGATGTGCAAGGAGCAGTACCCCGATGTGCCCTTCTTCAAGGATTGGAAGGATATGATCGCCAGCGGCACTGTTGATGCCATCATCACCACCGTTCCTCACTACCTGCACCACGAGATCTCCATCTACGCTATGGAGCATGGCATGAATGTTCTGTGCGAGAAGCCCGCCGGTGTCCGCAGCAAGGATGTTCAGAAGATGATCGCCTGCGCTAAGGCTCACCCTGAGGTTTCCTTCGGCATCATGTTCAACCAGCGCACCAACAAGCTGTATCAGAAGATCAAGGAGATCGTTGCCAGCGGTGAGCTGGGCGAAATCCGCCGCTCTCAGTGGATGATCAACTCCTGGTGGCGTCCTGACAGCTACTACCAGCAGAGCGCATGGCGTGCTACCTGGGGCGGCGAAGGCGGCGGTGTCCTGGTCAACCAGGCTCCCCATCAGCTCGACCTGTGGCAGTGGATCTGCGGTATCCCCGTGAAGGTCTTCTCCAAGAACATCAACGGCTGCCATCGTAACATCGGCGTTGAGAACGACGTGACCATGCTGGTCGAGTTCGCTAACGGCGCTACCGGCACCTTTACCACCTGCACCCACGATGCCATCGGCACCGATCGTCTGGAGATCGACCTGGACGGCGGCAAGATCGTTGTTGACAACAGCAAGACCGCTCATGTCTACCACTACATCGATAAGGAAGGCAACCCCTGCACTGAGGATTACCTGAACGAGCACATGAACATGATGGAAGTTGCCATGCTGACCAGCGGCAACGGTGCAGGTTCCAAGCTGTACACCGAAGAGACCTTTGAGAACAACGACGGCTGGGGCTTCCAGCACACCACCGTTATGCAGAACTTTGCTGCTCACATCCTGACCGGCAGCCCGCTGCTGGCTCCCGGCGAGGACGGCATCAACGGTGTCAACCTGGCAAACAGCAGCCAGCTGTCTGCATGGACCGGCCGCGAGGTCTCCAACCCCTGCGATCCCGAGGAGTATGCTGCTGAGCTGAACAAGCTGATCGAGGCTGAGGGCAAGTTCCCCGTCCGCGAGTAATCAGTATCCCTGAAAAAAGCAATGCCTGTTCCAGGCTTACAAGGAGTTGCGTTTCCATGAAAAGAGCTGCGATCATTGGCTGCGGCACCATCTTTCAGGTACATCTGCCCATCATTGTGGCAAATCCTGAGATCGAACTGTGTGCCGTGTGCGATAACAATCCCGCTGTGCAGGAAAAGCTGCCTGCTGCAGCAAAGGCCGTGCCGTTCTATACAGACTATGAGGAGCTTCTGGAAAAGGAGCATCCCGATGTGGTACATCTCTGCCTGCCGCATTACCTGCATGTGCCCGTGTCGGAGTATTTTGCTTCCCACGGTGTGAATGTCTTCTGCGAGAAGCCGGTGGGTCTGAACACCGCACAGGCCAAGGAGTTCGTGGAATTTGAGGCTGCGCATCCTGAGGTCAAGATCGGCATCTGCCTGCAGAATCGTCTGAACCGCACCACCGTTGAACTGAAAAAGATCATCGATGGCGGCGAATATGGCAAGGTCATCGGCTGCCGCGGCTTTGTGCCCTGGTTCCGCGGCAAGGCTTACTATGACGAACAGCCCTGGCGCGGCCAGCTGGAAACTGCTGGCGGCGGCTGCATGATCAACCAGAGTGTTCACACACTGGATCTGCTGTATTATCTGTGCGGCGACATCGATGCCATCCATGGCTCGGTGAATCAGCTGGCAGATTACGGCATTGAGGTCGAGGACACCGTAGCTGCCCGTCTGCACTTTGCTAATGGTGCAAACGGTGTGTTCTTTGCCACCAACTGTGATTACACCAACGAGAGCGTCCAGATCAAGGTTGCCTGTGAAAAGGCTTCCTTCCTGATCGAGGATGATGCCCTGTTCCGGATTGATGCAGATGGTGTGCGCACTAAGCTGTGTGAGAACGAGAAGCTGCCCGGTGCCAAGTTCTATTTTGGTGCTTCTCATGGCATCCTGATCAACAAGTTCTACCGCGCCATTGAGAACAACACAGACGATTACATCCATGTAAGAGATGCGGAAATGAGCATCCGGCTGATCGATGCCATCCATGCAAGCAGCAAGGCTGGCCATCCCGTTGCTCCGTGACCGCAAAACACAGATAGAAGGAGAAATGAACCATGGCAAACAAAGGTTTGATCGGTGTTCAGATGAGCACCATTGCCCCCGCTAAGATGCCTCACTTTGACGCATACGAGAGCATGGGCAAGCTGGCTGATATCGGCTATCACTGCGTTGAGATCTCTCAGGTCCCCATGACCGCTGAGAACGTTGCAGGCTTCCGCAAGGCTATCGACGAGCTGGGCCTGAATGTCTCTTCCTGCACCGCATCCACCTCTCCCATGCTGCCCGGTATGCCCGGCGAGTTCCTGTGCAATCCCGACGACTATAAGAAGATCGTTGAGGACTGCCGTAAGCTGGACTGCGATATGCTGCGCATCGGCATGCTGCCCATGACCTGCATGGGCAACTACCAGAAGGCTGTGGATTTCGCCAAGGAAGCAAATGAGTATGCTCTGAAGCTGAAGGAAGACGGCATTGACCTGTACTACCACAACCATCACGTAGAGTTCGTTCGTTACGACGGCGAGTTCCTGCTGGACATCATCCGCGCAAATGCTCCTGCTCTGGGCTTTGAGCTGGACAGCCACTGGATCCACCGCGGCGGCCAGGACCCTGTTAAGTTCATCAAGAAGTATGCCGGCAGCATCCGTCTGGTCCACCTGAAGGATTACCGCATCGGTGAGATGCCCATCCCCGAGGGTGGCGTGGACTTCACCAGCAAGGAAGGCATGATGAAGTTCATGAGCAACTTCACCAACATTGTGCAGTTTGCTGAGGTTGGCGAAGGCACTCTGGATATGCCTGCTATCATCCAGGCTGGCCTGGAGGGCGGCGGCGAGTACTTCCTGGTGGAGCAGGATGACTGCTATGGCCGTGATCCGTTCGATAGCCTGAAGATCAGCCACGACAATCTGGTCAAGATGGGCTTCGGTGACTGGTTCTAATTGAAAAGTTTCTGAGGAGTCGTTTTTTACGATCCGATAAAATGAAATCGATGCTGTTTTGCGGAAATGCAGAGCAGCATCGATTTTTTATGTTTCAGGGTTCTGCTTTGTAACACGCTCCAAAATGTTGAAAATATTTTGTGCAAGTTTCACAGTTTTCTATTTGAGCCTTTGGTGGTACAATAGATGTGGAAATTCATAAACCGCTGGAGGAGCTACATGGCCGAAAAAAGTATTGAGTTGGATAGTGTGGAGATCGCCGCTGCCATCTTTGGCAACTGTGACCGCAACATTCGTCTATTGGAAAAGGAGTTCTCTGTCACGGCAGTCTGCCGGGGTACGATGCTTCGCCTCTCTGGCGAGGAGGCCAATGTGGCTGCTGCTGTGCGTGCCGTGGAGGGGATGCTGCTCCTGATCGAAAACCACACGCCGCTGGAGGATCAGACGGTGCGCTACTGCCTGAGCCTTGCTCACGATGGAAAGGAGCAGCGTGTCCGGGAGCTGACTGAGGATTTTGTCACGGTCACGGTCAAGGGCCGCCCCATCCGACCCAAGACTTTGGGCCAGAAGGAATATCTGAATGCTATCCGCAGGAATGCTGTGACCTTTGGCGTGGGTCCCGCCGGTACCGGCAAGACCTATCTGGCCGTTGCAATGGCGGTCAAAGCGTTCAAGGCCAAGGATGTTTCCCGCATTGTGCTGACCCGCCCCGCCGTGGAAGCAGGCGAGAAGTTGGGTTTTCTGCCCGGTGATCTGCAGCAGAAGGTAGACCCTTACCTCCGCCCTCTCTACGATGGTCTGTTCGATATGCTGGGTGCTGAGACCTATGAGCGCCTGGTGGAAAAGCAGATCATTGAGGTTGCTCCGCTGGCGTATATGCGTGGCCGCACGCTGGATGATTCCTTTATCATCCTGGATGAGGCGCAGAATACCACACCGGAGCAGATGAAGATGTTTCTGACCCGTATGGGTGTAGGTTCCAAGGTGGTTGTGACCGGCGATGTGACCCAGATCGATCTGCCGGACCGTACCCGCAGCGGCCTTGTGGATGCGTTGCATATTCTCAAGAACGTGGATGGCATTGCACAGTGCTATTTTACGGAGAAGGATGTTGTCCGCCATCGTCTGGTGCAGGAGATTATCAAGGCCTACGAAGCGGCTGCGCACCCGGCCAAGCGTTGAAACCGACGCGGAAAGCTGCAATTGCAGCATAAAATGAAGGGAGAGGAATGTTATGTCCAATAAAGTTTTGATCACCAATTCACAGAAAGCCGTAAAAGTGCCTTCGGGCCTGCGGATCCTGATCCGCCGTGCCTGCAACGCTGTGCTGGAATATGAGCACTTCGATGAGCCTGCTGAGATCAGCGTGACTTTTGTGGATAACGCTGCCATTGCAGAGCTGAACAACCAGTACCGCAACAAGCCGATGCCCACCGATGTGTTGAGCTTTCCTCTGGGAGAAAACGGCGTTTACGATGTGGATGAGAACAACGGCTGCAAGATGCTGGGGGATATCGTCATCAGCATGGAACGTGCTCAGGAACAGGCAACGCTCTACGGCCATCCGTTGCAGCGTGAAGTCGCTTTCCTGACCGTTCACTCCATGCTGCATCTGCTGGGCTACGACCATGAGAACGGTGGTCTGGAAGCCATGCGGATGCGCGAAAAGGAAGAGGCTGTGCTGACCCAGCTTGGCCTGCCCCGCACCGTCAGCTATACGGAATGATCAAAGATATCGGCGAAGGATAGGAGTTCTATTTTGAAAAACGCAGCACCCATGCAGCAGCATTACGATACCTCATCTGTGTTCGTGGCGGTCATCGGCCGCCCGAACGTGGGCAAATCCAGCCTGACCAATCGTCTGGTGGGGGAGAAGGTGGCCATTGTTACCTCCAAACCCCAGACGACCCGCACCCGCATCACCGGCGTTGTGACCCGCGGCCCCCTGCAGTATGTTCTGCTGGACACCCCGGGCGTGCATAAGGCCCACAATAAGCTTGGCAAGCGGATGGACAAGACGGCCAGCGATTCCATCGCAGATGTGGATGTCTCCATGATGCTGTTTGAGCCATACGGTGCCCTGAATGAGCCGGAAATGGTTCTGGTGGACGCTCTGCGCAGCAGCGGCGGCCCGGCCATTGCAGTCATCAATAAGACCGATCTTGTCAAGGAGCCTGCTGATCTGGAAGCCCGCAAGGCTGAGCTCAAGGAGCTGGGTGTGTTTGATGCCATTTACACCGTAAGCGTCCGGGCAGACGACCACTGTGAGGAACTGTTCGATGCCCTGAGCCAGTATGCTGTGGAGGGCCCGCACTACTTTGACGATGATGCCTACACCGATATGCCGGAAAAGGAACTGGTGGCGGAGGTCATCCGTGAAAAGGCACTGCTGTATATGCGGGATGAGATCCCGCACGGCATTGCAGTCGTGGTGGAGCGCTTCAAGGAGCGCCCCGGTACAGATCTGGTGGATATCGATGTAAATATCTACTGCGAGCGCGAGAGCCATAAGGGCATGGTCATTGGCAAGGGCGGTGCGATGCTGAAAAAGATCGCCAGCTCTGCCCGTGCGGACTGCGAAGAGTTTCTGGGCTGCCGGGTCAACCTGCAGTGCTGGGTCAAGGTCAAAGCAGATTGGCGGGACAATGAGTTTCTGCTGAACAACTTTGGCTTCAAACAGAACCCGAATAATCGTTGATTTTTCTCTTTACATTGCCCGGGACACTGCTCGGGCAGGGAGAATATGCAGATGGATACGATCGTAACACCTGGGCTTGTGTTAAAAGAGACCCGGTACAAGGAATCTGACCGGATTCTGACCATTCTTACACCGGAGCTGGGGGTCATTTCGGCCTCAGCACAGAGCAGCCTGCGGCTGAAGAATAAATTATTCAGCGCCTGCGGGCTTTTTTGCTACTCGGAATTTGTGCTGCTGCCCGGCCGGAATATGTACACCATCCGAGAAGCGGAAGTGCGCAACGTATTTCACGGCATTTCCTCCACCATCGAGGGGATGAGCCTTGCCATGTATCTTGCCGAGATGGCAGCGGCACTTTCTCCTACGGGGGAGGAAGCTGCCAAGGAATTGCGCCTGCTGCTGAACTGCCTGTATATGATCAGCGAGGGTAAAACCGACCTGCATGTGGTCAAGGCTGTGTTTGAGCTGCGCACCATGAGCGAGTGCGGCTTTCTGCCGCAGCTGGTCTGCTGCAGGATCTGTGAAAAATACGATGGCCCCGCGTTTTATCTTGACCCGCAGGAGGGCATTCTGCTCTGTGAGGACTGTGCGAAAAAGGCGGGCAAAACCTGCAATCTGGACATGGGTGCCTTGTATGCCCTGCGTCATATCTGCCTTGTAGAAGATAAGAAAATATTTGCATTCAAAATCTCGGTCGGCAGTCTGGCAAAGCTGTCTGCGGTGGCAGAGCGCTACGCTTTGACCCACCTGGACAAACCGCTGAAAAGTTACGACTTTTTGAAATCCGTTCTGCCTTGACCGGGATAAACAATTTTGATATAGGGAACAAACATGGAAACAAGCTATTTGAAAACTTTAGAGCTTGATAAGATCATTGCGCGTGCAGCCGAGGGCTGCGTGTGCAAGGAAGCTAGAGAGCAGCTGCTGGCTCTGGAGCCTCAGTGCGACCCTGATGAGGTGCGTTACGCGCTGGAACAGACCGATGCCATCAACAGTCTGCTCATCAAGAACGGGTCTCCGCGCTTTGGCGGGGTAGAGGGTGTCAGCTCTCTGGCAGCCCGTGCGGTCAAGGGCGGTGTGCTCTCCATGGGGGAACTGCTGATGGTGGCCGGCGCTCTGCGCAACTTTCAGAACCTGACCAGCTGGTATGGCTCCTCGGAACATGATGCCCTGCCTACAGATGATCTGTTCTACGCGCTGGCACCTCAGCCCGGGCTGGAGCAGCAGATCTCCAGCGCCATTCTGGCTCCGGATGCCATGGCAGACACGGCTTCCCACACCCTGAACGAGCTGCGCAAAAAAATCCGCGCTACGGAAAACAGCATCCGCGACCGGCTGGAAAGCATGGTCCGCAATATGGATACCTCCAAGTATTTGCAGGAGAGTGTGGTCTCCATTCGCAATGGACGGTATGTTGTACCCGTTAAGAGCGAGTATCGCGGCGAGGTGAGCGGCATCATCCATGATGTCTCGTCCACCGGTGCCACCGTCTTTGTGGAGCCGCAGGCGGTTGTGGAAGCAAATGCACGCATTCTGCAGTACCGTGCACAGGAGGCGCAGGAGATCGAACGCATTCTGGTGGCATTTACGGCACAGGTAGCCGCCATTGAGCCTCAGTTCCAGTACAGCTACAAGGCAATGCTGGAAATTGATGTGCTGTTGGCAAAGGCTCGTCTGGCTCTGGATATGAAGGCATTCAAGCCCTCTGTCCGCACCGACAGCTCCTTTTCGCTCATTCGGGCGCGTCATCCGCTCATTGACCCCAAAAAGTGTGTACCTGTGGACATTGCGTTGGGCAAAGAGTACGATTCGCTCATCATCACCGGCCCGAACACCGGTGGTAAAACCGTCACCCTGAAAACGGCGGGTCTGCTGTGCGCAATGGCACAGTGCGGCTTCCTGATTCCTGCCGATGAACGCAGTGAGATCTGCGTGTTCGATGAATTTCTTGTGGACATCGGTGATGAGCAGAGCATCGAACAGAGCCTTTCCACTTTCTCCGGTCACATGAAGAAAATCACCGGTATTCTGGAACTTGCCATGCCGCACACGCTGGTCTTATTGGATGAGCTTGGCGCGGGTACTGACCCTGCCGAAGGTGCAGCGCTGGCCGTAGCCATCATCGAGGAACTGCGCCGCCGCGGTGTGCTGCTGATGGCAACCACTCACTACGCCGAACTGAAGGTGTTTGCGCTGGAAACCAAGGGTGTAGTCAATGCCAGCTGTGAGTTTGATCTGGAGACACTGCGCCCGACTTACAAGCTGAGCGTAGGTGTGCCCGGCAAGTCCAACGCCTTCCTCATCAGTGAGAAGCTGGGCATCCCGGAGCGTGTCATTGAAGCAGCCCAACAGCATCTGTCTGCCGAGGATAAGCGCCTGGATGCAGTTTTGGGCCAGCTGGACGACCTGAAGCTGCAGCTGAAAGAGAGCCAGGACGAGGTTGAGGAGCTGAAGAATGAGGCTTCTCACCAGCTGGAGGCCGCTCAAAAAAAGCGGGATGAATTGATCCAGCAGGGCGAAAACGAGTTGGAAGCTGCCCGTGCCAAGGCACGTGCGCTGGCACAGCAGGTGGAAAGCAAGGCGTATGCACTGACCGATGAGCTGCGCCAGCTGCAGAAGGACGAGCGCCTGAGCACCCAGCAGAAAGCCCAGCGTGCCCGCGAGATTGCAAAGAAAGAGTCTGAAAAGCTCTTTATCGGCACTGAGGTGGTGCATAACCCTGTCAAGGAGTTTGTCCCACTGAAAGAAGTCAAGGTAGGGCAGGAGGTCTGCATTGCAGAGCTCAACCAGCTGGCCACCGTGCTGGCACTGCCGGATAAAAACGGCGATGTTCTGGTGCGTGCCGGCATCATCAAGACCAAGGTCCCGCTCAAGGGCCTGAAGCAGCCGGATAAGCTCATCAAAGAGCCTCAGCCCAAAACCAAGGCACAGCAGCGCTATTCCCGCCTGACGGGCGATGCAAACCGGCCCAACGGCAGGGTAGAGCGTGTGCAACGTTCGGCCAAAATGGAGCTGAATCTGCTGGGCCTGACTGTGGATGAAGCTCTGCCTGAGGTGGATGCTTATATCGATCGCGCCATTCTGAACGGGCAGACAGTGGTGTATCTGATCCATGGCAACGGTACCGGTGCTCTGCGCACCGCGATCCACAAACATCTGCGCGGAAACCGGATGGTAAAAAGCTTTCGGCTGGGCCGTTATGGTGAGGGCGAGAGCGGTGTGACCGTGGTTGAATTGAAGTAAAAACATACCGGGAGTTTCCCGGCAGCGCCCGTCCGGAAGATCATTCTTTGGGCGGGCGTTTCTTATAAAACGGCAGGGAAGTCATCATGGCAAAACATTCGGTACAGCGCAAAAGAAAGAAAAGGGGCAATGGCTTTTCCTTTGGCAGCGCAGTGGTTCTGGTTCTCTGTTTTATTGGTGTCAGTTTTGGGCTGTATCTGTGGCAGGCGGCTTTCTCCATTGGACAGCCAACACCGACCGTGGACGATGATGATTTTCGTCCGACCATCGGTGAGCCGCCGTACCGTATTGTGATCGATGCAGGACATGGCGGCTCAGATCCAGGGGCAAGGGGAGTGGTGCAGGAAAGCGAGATGACCGCTGCCACAGCGGAGGCTTTGAGCGCCTGGCTGGAGCGTGACCCCAATTATATCCCACTGACCACCCGGGAAAGTTACGACAGCACCGCAAAACCTGCTGAACGCGCCGCTGCCGCCAATGCACAGGATCCGGATCTGTTGTTGTCTGTCCACGGCAATTCAGCACCCGAAGGCTCCAGCGCAGCCGGGTTTGAATGTTATCCGGCTGTTCCGGGACGAGCATACCATCAGGAGAGCTATTATTTTGCAAAGCAGCTTGCCAAGGCTATGCAGGCGGCAGGGGCCAGCCTGCGGGGACGCGGGGGAGTCCGATATATCTATTACCAAGGGGAAGTAAAACAGTTGGTGGAGAGCAGCCACAAGGAAGTGCGGGTAGAGCGCAGCTTTACGATTCTGGAAGATGTAAATTGTCCAGCTGTGCTGGCGGAACAGTGTTTTGTGACCAGCGATACGGACGTAGCCCAGTTCGGCAGTGAGGACGGATGCAAGCGGACTGCGCGTGCATATTATGAAGCGATCTGCGCATACTTTGAAACCACACCATTGCCGGAAGAGTGATGGGTACATATTTTCTATAACAACAGTTGATCGGTCAGACCCTCTGAGATCTCAGAACCCGCAGCGGGAAGAGAGAGGAGGGTCTGATTTTTTGATTATTATATTTTCGTATAATGCAGGTTATGCGAAACATGGGGGAGCGAAAAAGCCCTCTTTTCCAGTTTTGGGCGTTTTTAAAGCCGCCTCGGCTCGATTTGAGCTCCGGCGGCCTGTTTTACAATAACTGTGTATTTTGCGTTTTTTACACACGTTTTTCCTGTTATTGATTTGTTTGATCTGTTACAGCATCCGGTTCATTACAACGACCGTATAGTCCTGCGTGTGATTTCTCAATCCGGTATCTGTGAACTGATTCTTTTTCCAGAACGATTCACTTTGCTTGTTGCCATCCACATAACCCAGCCGGATATACTCGTAACCCAGACTATGCAGATACACACACAGCTCTGTGACGATCCTGCTTCCAATGCCATGTCCCTGTACAGAACGTTCCATCATAAAGAATCCGATGAAGCAGCTTTGTTCCGTTGGATAATGGTCAATAAAGTCCATCACAGCCACAAGCTGCTCGGCATCATCAAAAAAGCCGAGATAATACTTATCCTGGGGTTCGTCCATTTTGCGCTGCGGCAAGGCACACATATCATCTCGAATGCTTTCCGCAGTTACAAATGGCGGACAATGTTCATAAAACTGTGTGTTTTTCTCACAAAGAGCTAAAACCAGCGGAATATCGCGTTCTATCAACATCCGCACATGATAGCTCTTAGAGAAGTTGATATAGTTCATACAGTTTCCTTATCCCCGGGCATAGAAGAGATATCCACCCGGATGCCATCATTGGCAGCACCCTCAAAAGCTTCCATCGGGCTGGCAGCTTCTTCAACATCCGTCGAATCGGCGTTATTTTCCCCTCTGTTCTCCCCTGCTGCCCGTTTTGTTGTATCCAAGCGTGCTTTTTCGGGTGTGACCGTGCCCAGCGGGTTCTGCTCAATGGCGGCACGCACCTGAAATTCTTGCAGATGCGTATAAATTTGCGTTGTACCCACACTGCTGTGACCCAGCAGCTGCTTGAGGGTCAAAATATCCACATTGCCGGTCTGATACATCAGCGTTGCCGCAGTGTGACGCAGCTTATGGGTGGAAAAGCCCTTGAGCCCGGCCGCTTTCATGGCACCGGTGACGAGCTGCTCCACCCTGCGGTTGGAAATGCGCTCTTTCCGGCGGCGGGTCACAAACACAGCCTTTTCCTTTGGATTCAGGCCCTCCATCGTGTTGCGTTTGGCCAGGTAGAGCTGCAGGGCTTCGACACAGGCCTCATTCAGATAGACCATCCGTTCCTTGTGGCCCTTGCCAAAGAGCCTGATCTGCCGCTGTTCCAAGTCGATATCACCCAGATCCATGCCCACCAACTCAGAAAGTCGCATTCCACAGTTCAGGAACAGAACCACCATGCAGTAATCCCGCTCCGGAAAATCGCTCTGATATTGCGTGCTCTCCAGCAGATCCATGGACTGTTCCGCTGTCAGATATTTGGGCAGGACTTTATCCTGCTTGGGCGGCTTGATGGAGGCAGTCGGGTTCTCTGTCAGCTTATTGACCTGATTGACCAAGTAATCATAAAAGCCGTGCAGGCTGGCCAGCCGCCGGGCGGTCGAGGATTTCTTGTTGCCGCATTCGCGGTTCAGGAAATAGAGATATTCATAGATGTCCTCTTTACTCACACTGCCCCAGAAGGCTGTATCCAGACCCTTGGGGTCAATATCCTTGATCTCCGTATCTGCCGGAACCAGCCCGCGGCGGCGTTTCATAAAACGGGAAAAACCGCGCAGATCGCAGTAATAACTGAAGGCCGTGTTGGCGCTTTTGCCCGCGATCACCTCCAGGTACCGCACATATTCCACAATATCCGGCGAAGCATCATCAAACGGCGGATGCTTGCCCGGATTTTTTTCATCAAGATAGATCGACATAGTTTCTCCGTAAATTTGTTACAACCGGTCTGATTTCAATGCATGGATCGCATCCGAGATATAAGCCGCACCTATCAGCTTCATGCCCGGATAATCTGCCGGGTTCAGGTGGGCAAGGCTATGTTTTGGTACCACAGCCCGCTCAAAGCCGATGCGCTCGGCTTCCCGCAGGCGTTGTTCAAGGTTGGGCACACTGCGCACCTCACCGCCCAGACCCACTTCTCCAATGGCAATGAGCTTATCGCTTACGGGGCAGTCCAGCAGAGACGACACCATACACAGGCAGACCGCCAGATCGCAGGCAGTATCCCGCAGGGCAATGCCGCCCACTATGTTGATATAGACATCCAGATTGCCAAAGAAATACCCTGCTCGCTTTTCCAGAACGGCAATGAGCAGATTCATGCGGTTATAATCATAGCCGCTGCAGGCACGGCGCGGTGCCGGGAAATTTGTTTTGGTGGCAAGGGCCTGGATTTCGCTTAGAATGGGGCGGCTGCCCTCCATCGTACAGGCGACGCAGTTACCGGAAACCCCCAGCGGACGGCCTTCCAAAAGCATCTGGGAAGGGTTTTCGATCTCCTCCAGCCCCTGCCCTGTCATATCAAACATGCCCAGTTCATTGGTGGAGCCATAGCGGTTCTTGGCAGCCCGCAGAATGCGATAAGGCAGCATTTTGTCGCCCTCAAAGTAGAGCACAGTATCCACGATGTGCTCCATGACCTTGGGGCCTGCAATGGCTCCGTCTTTGTTGACATGGCCCACAATGAACATGGGGATCTCCTGCTTTTTGGCTACCGCCAGCAGACGGGCGGCGCTCTCCTTGACCTGACTGACCGTACCGGCCGAGGAAGAAAGATCCATACAGCGCATCGTCTGGATAGAGTCGATGACTACAAGCTCCGGCTTTTCCTTTTCGATCAGGCCGCAGATCTCGTCCACATCGTTCTCTGCAGCAAGATAGATGTTCTCCTGCGGCACTTTCAACCGTGCAGCACGCAGTTTGACCTGACGGACAGATTCCTCACCCGTGATATACAGAACAGAATGCTGGTTGGAGATGGCACCGCAGAGCTGCAAAAGCATCGTAGATTTGCCAACACCCGGTTCTCCGCTGAGCAGAACCACGCCGCCCAGCACGATGCCGCCGCCCAGCACCCGGTCAAGTTCCGATATGCCGGTCAGGATGCGGCTTTTCTCTTCCGTAGTGCTGATATCGGCCAACCGCCGGGCCGTCAGCGAAGTAACACCCTCCTGCCGGGCAGGTACTGCCGCTTTGCTGCTGGAAAGCCCTGCCTTGGGCGCTTCCGCAACAACATCCTCATTCATGGTATTCCAACTGCCGCAACTGGGGCAGCGGCCCATCCAGCGCGGGCTGGTTTCGCCGCAGTTTGAGCAGACGTAAACAGTTTTGAGCTTTGGTTCCTTCATGGTGCACTCCCTGCAAAAACGCCGCTGGAAAAGCGGCGCTCAATTTCATTGTTCTGTTTTAGTTTACCACATTCTGTTATCTGCCGCAACTGCTCCCTTACTTTACCTCAACAACGGTGATATTTTGGGCTGTCACACTGCTTTTGCTCAACACAATGTCACGGATCTGCGCCACCTGTGCGGCCGTTAAGGCATCGCCCGAGGTCATAACAGTCAGATCGGCCCGACCTGACTGCAGAAAGCAGAGACAATCCGCAAACCCCTTGGCCTTGACCAGTGTCTCGATCTCGTTTTCCGCGTTGAGATCCGCAAGGTTTCCGGTCAGCTGGCTGGTGTACTCCTTCTTTTCTTCCGTGGAGAGAGAAGCGGATTTCAGCGCTTTCTGAATGCTGTCCATGGCTTCATCGTGGGCTTTGGTCCGCTTGAGCCGCGCTTCCTCAAAGAACTTGGAGCCGCTGTTGTTTGCAACGCTCACAAGCTGAGCTTCGCCATAATTCTTGTTGGCACTGGAAACAGCCTCGGCTTCGGTCATCAGTTCATCCGTAACGGGAACGGTCTCCTGACTGACGGCAGAAACGTTGACTGCATCCTCTTCCAGCGTCACGCCGGTGCGGGCATACTGCCAGTTCAGATAAACGGCAATGACCAGTGCCGCTGCCAGGGTAATGGCTGTTGCCTTGCGGGTATTCTTCGAGATGGCTCTCATGGCTGTTTCCTCCTTATATTACATGGTGCGTTATCCTTTGCGCTGTTCTACACAAATTCGATTGGCCGAAAGATCCAGCAGTGCCCGGACAAGCTCTGTGATGCGGGCGGCGACCCGGACATCTCCCCCACCATCACAGACAACAGCCACACCGCAGACGGCAGGCAGATAGGTCGTCTCTTCCAGGGCGGAGCCATCCTCCAGCAGAACATGGGTCTCCTGGTTCTGCATCTGGCCGGACTGCGTATCCACAGCATAGATCGTTTCTTCCCCACTTTCCAGTGTCACCATCACAACGGTCTTTCCTGCCCCATCGAGCTGTTCGATCAGCTCTGTCAGCTGTGTTTCCAATTGCTCCCGGTAGGCAGTTTCTGAAACAGCAGCAGAACTGCCTGCATTTGCTGCGGTTTTTGCGGGGGTCGAGAATAATTCTGAGAATAAGATCAGCAGCATTGCCGCCACACCCAGAATGATCGCGAGCTGGGTGCGGTTTTGCTTCTGGAGCAAACCGGCAAAGAGGCTCTGTTCCCTGCTCTTCATCCGGAAAGGTCTCCCTCCTTTGCTTTCTGTCCGCTGCTGCGGGCATCCAGTTCAGCCCGAATAGCATCTTCCAGCGTGCCCATGGATGTGGGCGAAAGATCCGGCACAGAAAAGGACTGAACTTCTGTCCGGAGCTGAGGGATGACCTGTAAAAGCACCACTAAAATATATAGTCCAGCCACGGCTTTTATGCACCGCCGGGCCCAGCTGTTTCCTGTGAGCCGGGCCAGCAGCTCTGCGCAGATACAGGCAGTGCAAAAGACCACAGCTGCGCTTTTCAATGTCTGCATCAAACGCCTCCCAGCATAAAAAGAAGTGCGGTTCCTGTTACGGCCAGCCCGAAAAAGAGTGCGATACAGGCCATCATACACCGGACAGCGGAAGCAAAACAGGTAAGCAGTGCCTGTCCACGGTTGTTTCCGGTCAGGCTGCACAGCGTCCCGCAGAGAACGATACATCCCAGATGTGCAAGCATCCCGAGATACAGTGGCAGAAACTCAGTCAATAAAATCAGGATAGCGGCCATTCCAAGGCCGCTTTTGAGCAATTGGATGCCTGCCAGAACAGCCTCGGAAGCATCGCTCAAACTCTGCCCCACAATGGGAATGGTGCCGGTGAGAAACTGTCCTGTGCGCAGCGCCGTTCGGTCGAGCTGTGCGGCAGAGATGCGCTGGAATCCCAGCAGTGCGGCCAACAGCTTTCCTGTAAGGGAAAGTCCCTTTTGCAGCAGTGTCCCTGCCGCTTTGCACAGGTTCCCCAGGCAGCTCTGTTCCGTGATACAGCAAGCCATGCTCAATGCAAGGAAGCATTCCAGAATGGGCGGTACAAAGGCCGTCAGGGCCTGTGCCAGCAGACAAAGCAATGTCAGAAAAAAGCCGCTTGCGGCGGCCCCGGCACTTGTCTCACCGCCCATGATCAGAACACCGGCATAGACCGGAAGAAAACCGGAGAGAAAGCGGTTCCAGCTTTCAATCTGCGCGCACAGCTGCCGGGCGATTTCAAGCAATGGTTCCCACAGGAGGATCCCGCACCCACCGGCGCAGACAAGATCGCACCAGCTGTGATCACCTTCCTCCCCCAGAAACAGACAGACTATGGCAGACAGGAGCAGAAACAACAGCTGTGCGGCATAACCGCGGATGCTTTCCCGCAGTGTCTGGAACAGCGCCGAAGTGCAAAAACTTTGCAGAACGCTCCACGGGTCTTCTGCTACCTGCAAAGCATCCACAGGACTTTGGTCAAGATAAGGCTGCCAGAGCTCTGCTCCCGGCAGCTGTGTGTGCAAACCGGCACTCTCTGCTGCAAAAGCTGTCGGGGCGCACAGGCAGAAGCTCGTCCCCACCAGCAGAAAAGCCCACCACTTCCAGTTCTTCATCTTGCAATGCTCCCAATCGTCTGCAGGATCTCTTCCAGCAAGGGCCACGCCGCCGCCAGTACAAGACACCGACCTGCCAGCCCAACACACCACCCTAAAGATTCTGCCCCGGCTTCCTCACATAGGGTGCGGGTATAATCTGTCAGCAGAACGATAGCCGCACTCCGTACAAGGCAGGAAAAAGCCCCGCTGTCAGCTTGTCCAGCCAGGCGTGCTATGCCGGAAAGTACTGTCCGGATGCTTGTCCCTGCCCGTACCAGCAGCACCAGCGCTGCCCCAAGGGAGAGCAGGAGTGCATAGGCGGGGGCCTGCTTTTCCAGAACTGCATAGAGCAGTGCCGCGAGCAGCGCAATGCCGAACACAGCCACGGCTGCACTCATAGTGCAAACAGCGACTTGATGGTAACGAACAGCACACTGATCTGTTTGACCAGGATGGACAGCACGACCACCAGACCGGCCAATGTCGTCATCATGGCCTGATCCTCCCGCCCGGAACGGATCAGCAGTTGGTTCAGCACGGCAACAATGATGCCAATGGCCGCAATTTTGAAGATAAGGTCAATCTCCATCCGCGTCCTCTCCTTTTGAGCTGATTCATCCCAGCAGAATGGCAGCTGCAAGCCCGGCGGCCAGGCCCAGCTTGTGCGAAAGCATCGACTGCGTTCGGGCTGCAGCTTCACCTTCCTGCAAGGCTGCCTGAAACTGTGCCTGATACAATTCAAGCCGTCTGCACTCCTGTTCCGCTTCCAACCGCCCCAGGCCTGAAAAACATTCTGAGAAGCGGGTGCGTTCTTCTAAGGTCAGGGAGGGAAAGGGCTCCAGCGTTTGTAACGAAACAGTTTCTGGTGGAAGCTGCCCATCCTGTATCAACTTCCGGCAGAGAAGATTCAGGTCACTGCGGCGGAAGCTGATCTGCTGATGCAGCGTTTCCAGCAGATCCAGCGTTTTGCGCAGGGCTTCCAGATGCGCCTGCGCCTGCTGATGAAAGCTGTCGCCTGCGCACCAGCCGCAGACGACAAAACAGCAGACACTCATCCAGCGCAGAGGGCTCATAGAAACCGCACCTCCCCGATGCAGCCGGGTGCTTGTCTGCCGGTCAGCCAGACGAGCACCCGTACCGCGCCGCGCTCCATCAGATATTTTACCTGTGGGCGCATGGTCGCCTCTTCGGGTGTGGCAGCATGAAGGGTGGCAACAAAATCCACCCCGCTGAACAGACCCTGCTCCAGCGCTGTGACCTCATCCAGACCTCCCAGCTCATCCAGCAGGATCACCTGTGGCGAAAGGGTGCGCAATGCCATCTGCACTGCTTGTCCCTTGGGGAGCCCGGCAAGAACATCCAGCGCCTCGCCGTGTGTATTCCCGGCAAAGAGCTCCCGCCGTTCATCAATGACCGAAAGGATCTTCTGCTGCCGGACGAGCTCCCGGGCAATACTGCGCAGCAATGTGGTCTTGCCGCTGCCCGGCTCTCCAACAAGAAGCATCCCGATGAAATGCCCCCGCAATGCTGCGGTCAGTTCCTGTGGAAGCGGAACGGTCTTTTCCCGGGCAATGCGCAGGTTGACAGAGGTAAGCTCCTGCAGAACCGTGCCCTGTTCCGGGTTTTGCAAAAAACGCCCGCCAAGCCCTGCCCGACAGCCATTTTCCAGTGTAACATAGCCCTGTGCGATCTCTGTCTGATGGGTATGGACTGAACCGCCGCAGAGGGTGAACAGGATCTCTTCCATCTGCAACGGGGTCAGCTGCATCGTTTGCAGTGCGTTCAGTTCAGATGCCAGCTGTGCAGGCGTGCAGCTGCACCCCTGCACCGTAAACTGTGGAGCACAGCCCCGCCGGAGCCGCAGCTCATGTACAGTCTCCGCATCTTTTGACGGGAGCTGCCCCAGCGGCCTTGCCAGCCATTGGGGCAGTGCCTGCACCATCTGATAATACTCGTCCATCTTCTGTTCTCCTTCCGTGTCCTTTGCCATCAGTTTATGCACCGGCCCGTAGGTTAGAACCCGCAGGGCGCAGAAAAGCCCGCACAGCATCCAAACTGTACGGGCTTTTTAGAACAGGTTTTCTGATTATTGCTGGGACTTGTCCTCTGCGATCATAGCAAGGAACTCTGCTTCGGTCAGCACAGGCACACCCAGTGCCTGTGCTTTGGTCAGCTTGGAACCTGCGGCAACACCAGCCACCACATACGCTGTTTTTTTGGAAACAGAACCGCTGGCTTTGCCGCCATTCTTTACGATAAGTGCCTCGGCTTCGCTGCGGGAGAGTGTTTCCAGCGTTCCGGTCACGACCAGCGTTTTCCCGGCGAGCTTATCGCCCTTGGGCTCCCCCTTCCATTGCATGTTCACACCGGCATCGGCCAGACGGTGCACCAGATCGGTAGTGCCATCCTTGGCAAAGAATTCAGTCACGCTCTGGGCCATCACGCCGCCAAAACCATCGATCTCGCCGATCTGCTCCTCGGTTGCTTCCCGGATGGCCTGCAGAGAGCCAAAATGCTCTGCCAGCAATGCGGCGGCTTTATCGCCGATGTTGCGGATTCCAAACGCAAACATCAGCTTATCCAGATTGTTCAGCTTGGAAGCTTCGATCGCCTGCAGCAGATTGTTTGCACTCTTTTCCTTGAACTTTTCCAGTGTGAGCAGCTGCTCCATTGTCAAGTCATAGAGATCTGCCGCAGAGTGTACCAGCCCCTTATCCACCAGCTGCGTGGCGACCATGGTGCCCAGACCGTCGATGTCCATGGCATCCCGGGATGCGAAGTGGATGATATTGCGGAGTGCCTGCGCAGGGCATTCCGGGTTGACACAGCGCAATGCAGCTTCATCTTCCAGGTGCACTGCCGGGGCACCGCAGGAGGGGCAGAATTCCGGCATTTGGTAAGGCTGAGCATCCGGTTCATGGCGGGTCACACCGATGACCTCCGGAATGATATCACCCGCCTTGCGCACCTGAATGGTATCTCCGATACACAGACCCAGTTGACGGATAAAATCTTCATTGTGAAGGGTGGCACGGGAAACCGTGGTACCTGCCAGAAACACCGGGTCAAAACAGGCGGTGGGAGTCAGAACGCCGGTGCGTCCCACGCCGACTTCGATACTGCGCAATGTGGTCTCCTTGACCTCGGGCGGATACTTGAACGCAATGGCCCAGCGCGGGAATTTGTTGGTGGATCCCAGCAGTTCCCGCTGTGCAAAGTTGTTCACCTTGATCACAGCACCGTCCATATCAAAATCCAGTGCGGCACGGTTCTGGCCGATCTGCTCGATCTCTGCAATGGCATCCTCGATATCATGCACGATATGATAACGCGGGGAGACCGGCAGGCCCAGACTCTTGAGGTAGTCGAGGCTTTCGGCATGGCTGGTCAGTTCCTTGCCCCGCACCTGCTGGACGTTGAATACGAAGATGGACAACCCCCGGCTGCCGGTGATCTTGGAATCCTTCTGGCGCAAAGAGCCTGCGGCAGCATTGCGCGGATTTTTGAATGGTGCCGCACCCTGTAATTCCTGTTCCGCACAAAGGTGCTGGAAGGCATCGTGCGGCATGTAGACCTCGCCGCGAACTTCCAGATATTCCGGGGCATTTTTCAAAGTCTTTGGAATGCGCTTGATGGCCTTGACATTGGCTGTCACATCTTCACCCACCACGCCGTCGCCGCGGGTGGAAGCACGCACAAGTACGCCGTTCTCATATTCCAGGCTGCAGGAAAGGCCGTCGATCTTGATCTCGATGACATATTCCGGCTCGATCCCGGCTTCCCGTACCCGGCGGTCAAAATCGCGCAGTTCATCGAAGGAAAATGCATCCAGCAGGCTCTCCATCTTCACAGCATGTGTCACCTTGGCAAAGCGTCCGCTGGGGGTGCCGCCCACTTTCTGGGTCGGGGAATTCGCAGTGACCAGCTGCGGGAATTCTGCTTCCAATGCTTTCAGCTCCCGGGTCAAAGCGTCATATTCAAAATCCTCCAGCTCCGGGGCATCCTGATCATAGTATAAACGGTTGTTCCTTTCAATGACCACGCGCAGCTCTTCCGCGCGTTTGCGTGCCTGTTCCAGTTCCACGTTCGTTTACTCTCCTTTTCCCAATACCAATACGGTAATTATACCATATTTCAAAAGCAAAATACAGCCAAAAGTGCTTCCGGTGACCTGGGAGTGGACGCGCCGAAATCTGACAAGACAGTCGCTTTATTTTGCCCAGGTGGGTTCCTCCGTGCCATCATAATCGAACAGGCCGTCATTTTTCTCTTCCATGGCCTTGATCATGTGGTAGGTGTATTCGTTATACGGCGTGGGAATCCCAAGCTCCTTTCCCATCCGCATCAGCGCTCCCGAGAACATATCGATCTCTGTATGCCGTCCGGCATCCAGATCCTGCAGAGTGGAATAACGGGCCGTGGCAGGAACAGCGCATCCGTGGCTGACGGCATCTGCAATGCGCAGATCAATGCCCCGTGCAGTTGCAATGGCTTCCAGTTCCCGGCGCAGGCCATCGCTGATGGCTTTCATGTGGACGCTGTCCCGGTAGCAGCCCACACCGGCCCCCAGAATCGCCTGCGGCAGATTGTTGCAGACGTTCAGCCGGAACTTGCTCCACATCTCTTCCTGAATGTGCTCCGTAACCCGGAAGTTGACCCCGGAATCCGTGAACAGTTCCCGCACTGCCTTGACACGTTCACTCTCAAACGGTGCAAATCGCTCGCCATAGATCACGCCAAGTGTTGCATACGGGTCAAAATGGTAACCATCCGCTTCCTTGTGAGATGTAACCTTAATGAAGGAATACAGCAGATGCTCTGCACCTACCTGTGCGGCGATCAGCTCTTCGCTGTCCACACCGTTCATCAGACTCATCACAACGGTATTGCTGCCGACAGCGGTCTTGATGCTTTCCAGAGCTCCGGGCAGTGAGCCATATTTCAGTGCAACGACCAACAAGTCTACGCCCTGCGCTTCCTGCGGGGTCCAGACCTCCGGGCGGTAAACTGCTCCATTGATGGCGCAGCCGCTTTCTTTCAGCCGCCGGACACGGTCGCCTTCCGCGATCACACCCAGACGGATATTATCCTTTTTAGAAAGCCCCCAAATGATGTAAGAGCCCACCGCTCCAGCGCCCAAAATGGCAACAGATTGTATTTTCATGTTATGTTCCCCCTCTTTGATTTGTCCGATTCTATTGTAGCACGAATTCGATTTGCTGGGAAGAGAAATGAAAATGCGAAGCCACTTATGCACATAGATTTTACAGCAATTAGATTGCAGCGGATATGCTGGGCGCAACCTTCAAATTGACCGCAAACGGTGCCAAAGTGCTTTAAAGCGGGACACAAAAGCCCCCGGAGAACGTTTCACGGTTCTCCGGGGGCTGATTTTACGCGTTATAAAACGTAGATACGTCTGTTATTCTCAGATAGAAATCGTGTTACAAACGTCAATAAGCACCGGGTCAAGCGTCTTGGTCATCTCCAACGCCTCATCCACGGGGTAATCCACAAGGTGCTCACCCTTCATACCAACGATGCGGTTGTACTTGCCCTGTTCCAGCAGGCAGACAGCGTGATAGCCCATTGCGGAAGCATTCACGCGGTCACGCAGAGTGGGAGAGCCGCCGCGCTGGACATGGCCCAGAATGGTGGCGCGGGTATCGATGCCGGTGCGGGCCTGGATCTCGTTGGCAATCTCCTGAGAGTGGCCAATGCCCTCGGCAACGATAACAATGAAGTGGCGCTTACCGGTGCGCTGCGTCTCGGTGATTTTATCCAGAATGTCGTGCTGCATATCGAATTCCTTTTCGGGCAGCAGCACAGCCATGGCACCGGAGGCAATGGCAACGTTCAGAGCGATGTAACCCGCATTGCGGCCCATGACCTCGACCACGCTGCAGCGGTCATGGCTCTGGGTGGTATCGCGCAGCTTGTCGATCATTTCCAGGGCGGTGTTCATTGCGGTATCGTAGCCGATGGTGTAATCGGTGCAGGCGATATCATTATCGATGGTGCCGGGCAGACCGATCATCGGAATGCCGCGGTGTGCCAGCTCACGGGCACCGCGGTAGGAGCCGTCGCCGCCGATGACCACCAGCGCGTCAATGCCCAGCTCACGGCACTTTGCAGCGCCCTTGTCCTGGCCCTCCTTGGTCTTGAACTCCAGGCAGCGGGCCGTATACAGGATGGTGCCACCGGCAGAGATGATATTGGAAACGCTGCGCAGGTTCATTTCAAAGCACTCGCCGTCCAGCAGGCCATTGTAGCCGCGCTGAATGCCGATCATACGGAAGCCCTTGTGCAGGCCTGCACGGACAACGGCGCGAACTGCAGCATTCATACCCGGAGCGTCGCCGCCGCTGGTCAGCACACCAATCGTTTTGATTTGCTTTTCCATGGAAAGATTCCCTCCAATTGTTTCGTCATTTACCTATGGAGCACTTACCCTCTCTCTTTGGGCACCAGCTCCATCGCCTTGCTCAGATCATAACTTGCCTTTAGACATTATAACACAGTTCCCGCTTGAATCCAATACCTTTTTGGCACTTCGTTAAAAGTTTATTAAAATTCACAGGCGTACGTCTTGGTGTTGTTTTTGGCACACGTGCACCTGGTTTGAATCGTTCCTGCGCATGTCATTTTGTTGCAACATTCTTTTCGCCCACGATGCGCTGCAGTTCCTCAAAGAAAAGCGGATGCCCTGACGTATACAGCCTGCGGGGAGCCGCCAGCTTCTGTTTTGTGTCCTCCAGATAGAAGATCACCGGCATATCACCGTCAAAAATCTCCAGCAAATTGACCACCTTGGCGTACTCCGGGCTGGTGCGGGAGGGCAGCCGGACGTAGAGCCGCCGGGCTGCATCCCGCATCTGATTGGGGCGGTTGGCCTGCGGCCTGGCGGGGTTATAGCCCTCAATGGGCGAAATACTCTCGGCGACCAGGCGGGCAGGTTCATCCTCTCGGATAGACAGGCGGCCCTCAATGACCACGACCGCGTTATCGTGCAGCACGTCCCGGAATGTTTCCAGTGTACGCGGGAACACGATGACCTCCATGGTGCCGGTCAGATCCTCTACGCTGGTATAGGCCATCATGCTGTTGGTCTTTGTCGTCACCATTTTGCTCTTGACAATGGTGCAGACAATGCGGACATGGCTGTTGTCCGGCACATTGGCATCCTCACCGGTCAGAGCTTTGATGGTGTGGGTGGCAAACTGAGCTGACTGCTCCCGGTAGGCATCCAGCGGATGACCGGAAAGGTACAGGCCGCTGACCTCTTTCTCCTGTTGGAGCAGCTCGGCGTGGGTATACTCAGGGCAGGGCTTGATCTCATAGCTGTCGGTGGCAGACGTATTGTCCATGCCGCTCATCATCGAGAAGAGGTCGATCTGACCATCCAGATTCTTCCGGCTGTCACTCTCGATGCTCTTGAGCACGCCCTCAGTTGCTTCGACCAGACTGCGGCGGTTGGAGCCGAGATTATCAAAGGCACCGGCCTTGATGAGGCTTTCCACAGTGCGGCGGTTCAGCTCGGTACCATGCATCCGTTTGCAGAAATCGTACAGGCTGGTATAAGGCTTTTCCTGCCGCTCCTCTACGGAGCGCTCAATCAGCCGGGTGCCGACATTTTTCACGGCATTCAGGCCAAACCGGATCCGACCGCTGTCCTCTGCAGTAAAGCCGCTGCCCGAGATATTGATATCCGGCGGCAGGACCTTGATCCCCAGCCGGGCGCACTCGCCGGAATACTCGATGACCTTGCCGGTGTTGTCCAGGACACTGGTCAGCAGCGCAGCCATAAACTCGCTGGGGTAATGGCACTTGAGGTAGGCTGTCTGGAATGCCACATAGGCATAACAGGCGGCATGACTCTTGTTGAAGGCGTAGGATGCAAAGCTGGACATCTCATCGTAAATTTCGTTTGCAACCTTTTCCGAGATGCCGTTTGCCACACAGCCCGGGCATTCGTTGCCGGGGTCTGTGCAGCCATGGACAAAATGTTCCCGCTCCGCCTCCATCACAGCGTGCTTTTTCTTGCTCATGGCACGGCGGACATTATCTGCCTGCCCGAACGAAAAGCCCGCCAGCTCCCGGAAGATCTGCATGACCTGTTCCTGATAGACGATGCAGCCATTGGTCACATCCAGAATGTGGGCCAGCTGCGGGGTCTTATAGCTGATTTTGTCCGGTTCATGGCGGTTGCGCAGGTAGGTCGGGATGGAATCCATCGGACCGGGGCGGTACAGGCTGATCAGAGCGATGACATCTTCCAAATTCTGCGGCTGCAGGCCCACCAGCACCTGCTTCATACCCGAGGATTCAAGCTGGAACACGCCTTCGGTCTCACCCCTGGAGAGCATTTTATAGGTCTCAGGATCGTCATAATCCAGCTTGGCGATGGAGAAATCCGGTTCTTTTTTCTGGATGGCCAGCTCCGCATCCCGGATGACCGTCAGGGTGCGCAGACCGAGGAAGTCCATCTTCAGCAGGCCCAGCTCCTCGATCTCCGTCATGTTGAACTGGGTCACAGGCAGGCCATCGTTGGTGGCAAGGGGCAGATAGTAATCCGTTGGTTCCGGGGTAATCACAACACCGGCTGCATGGGTAGAAGCGTGGCGGGGCATTCCCTCCACCTTCATGGCAGTGTCGAGCAGTTCCGTCACCTTCGGGTCCGTTTCATACATCCGCCTGAGCTCCGGTGAGACCTCCAACGCATGTTTGATGGTCATTTTGAGCTCCGCCGGGACCTGCTTTGCTACTACATCCACTTCCTGATACGGCATTCCCATCACACGGCCCACATCGCGGATCGCATTGCGGGCAGCCATGGTGCCAAAGGTAACGATCTGGGCTACATGGTCAGCGCCATACTTGCGGTTGACGTAGTCGATCACTTCCTGGCGGCGCTCGTAGCAGAAGTCCACGTCGAAATCGGGCATACTGACACGTTCCGGGTTCAGGAAGCGCTCAAAGATCAGGTTATAGCGGATGGGGTCAATGTCAGTGATGCCCACGCTGTATGCTGCGATACTGCCCGCACCGGAGCCGCGGCCCGGGCCCACCGGGATCCCCTGGCTCTTGGCATAGTTGACGTAATCCCAGACGATGAGGTAATAGTTGGTATAGCCCATCGTCTTGATGACACTGATCTCGTAGTTCAGGCGGTCTTTGTTGGCCTGCGGCACATTGGAACCGTAGCGGCGCTCCAGACCCTCCCAGCAGAGCTTTTCAAAGAACGCCTGGTTGTCCATGCCGCCGGGGGCCTTATAATACGGAATTTTGGTGTTACCAAACTCAAAATCAAAATTGCACTGGTCGGCAATGATCTGTGTGTTGGCGCAGGCATCCGGCACCATAGCAAACAGATCGTACATCTCATCCGTTGTTTTAACGTAGAATTCGTCGGTCTGGAACTCCATACGGTCGGCATCCTGCATGGTTTTTCCGGTCTGAATGCAGAGCAGGATCGCCTGCATCTTGGCATCCTCCTTGCGCAGGTAGTGGGAGTCGTTGGTAGCGGCCATGGGGATGCCGGTCTCCCGTGCCAGCTTGATGAGCTGGGGCAGCACAATGTTATCCTCTTCCAGCCCGTGATCCTGCAATTCAATGTAGTAATTGCCCTCACCAAAGAGGTCGCGATACCACAAGGCAGAAGCCTTGGCGCGCTCGTAATCGCCGGACAGAATCGCCTGCGGGATCTCACCCGCCAGGCAGGCAGACAGGCAGATGAGGCCTTCGTGGTATTGCTCCAGCAGCTGCTTATCCACACGCGGCTTGGAGTAGAAGCCCTCGATAAAGGCGGCAGAGACCAGCTTGGCAAGGTTTTTATAGCCTGTCTCGTTCTTGCACAGCAGGATCAGATGATTGTTTCCATCGATCTTGTTCACCTTATCAAAGCGGGTGCGGGTGGCCACATAGACCTCACAGCCGATGATGGGCTTGATGCCCGCCTTTTTGGCTGCCTTGTAAAACTGCACACAGCCGTACATCACACCGTGGTCGGTGCAGGCAATGGCAGTCTGGCCGCACTCTTTCACCCGATCCATCAGCTGGTCGATGCGGCAGGCACCATCCAGCAGACTGTATTCTGTATGGATATGGAGGTGGACGAAGTCTCTTCCCTGCTTATTGCCCTCACTGGGTTCGATCATTTCGTTTCCTCCTTTTCCGCATTTTCTTCCAATCTTCTGCGCAGATCTTCTGCCAGCGCTTCCAGCTTCTTCATCCGGTGCGAAAGCCCCGATTTGCTCACGGGCGGGTCAAAGCAGGCACAGAGAGCTGTCAGGGACAAGTCCGGATTTTCCATTCGCATGGCCGCGGCCTGCTGCAAGACCTCGGGCAGTGTTTCCAGCGCACCCTGCTCCTGCAAAAAACGGATTGCACGGGTGGTCTGGGCATTGGCCCGGGCCGTTTTGCCCAGATTTGCGGTATCACAATTGGTCTGACGGTTGATCTGGTTGCGCAGCTGCTTGACTGCCTTCTGGGCATTCATCCGGGCTGAAGCTTCTGCCGCTCCCATAAACGCAAGGATGCGCTCCACACTGGCGCTGCTTTTGACGTAAATCAGGTTTACGCCGTTGCGGCGGGTACGGTGGGGCGCAAATTCATGTTCAGCAAGCAGGGCCTCAAAATCCTTTGCAAGGTTGGTGCGTCCGGTCAGGAATTCCAGATTATACTCCTTCTGTGGATCCGTCACAGTGCCGCCGCACAGGAACGCCGTGCTGATATAGGCATTCACGCAGGTCTGGCACCGGATGAGCCCCGGATCGATCTGCAAGCTTGTCTCGCTGCCCGTGGTGCCGAACAGCTCGTGCATCCGGCGCACCTGCTCCGGTTCCCGGATGCCGAACTCATATACCACACCGCTGGGGCGGGGCTTTTCCAGCACCGTACCCTGCACGCCGCAGCGGGCAAACAGCTGTTCGGCCACACGGGCGGTAAGCTCCTGCTCAGTCTGCAGCACAAGGCCCCGTGCATCAAAATATTTGGCAAAGCAGGCGATGCCATAGGCTGCCGCCCGCACACAGCAATCCTTTTGCAGCTGCAAACTGTGCTGTGCGATCTCTTCCCGTGCCTGGGATGCAAAACTCATGTCACTCTCATTTCTGTTCTCACGGGCTCTGCCGGGTCAGCGCGCCGCATCACGGTGCTGAATGCCGGTCTGATAGCCCAGTTGTTTGCAATATTCCGCGATTTTCCGCGCAAAGGTGATCGAGCGGTGCTTGCCGCCCGTGCAGCCCACTGCAATGGTCAGCTGGCTTTTCCCCTCCTTGACATAGAGGGGCAGCGCATACTCCAGAAAACCTTCGTACCGGCGCAGCAGTTCCTTTGCCTCCGGGTGACCCATGACAAAATCCACCACTTCCTCATCCAGCCCCGTTTTATGCTTGAGCTCCGGGATATAGAAAGGGTTGGGCAGGCAGCGGACATCCAGCACCAGGTTCGCATCCTCTGGGATGCCGAACTTGAAGCCGAAGGACATCACGGTGAGCCGCATTGCGGCCTTTGCCCCGCCATCTGGCGCAAACAGATTACAAATGCGCTCCTTATTCTGGGCCGTGGAGAGAAACTCCGTGTTGATGGTGTAGTCTGCCCGTTCCCGGAAGGGCTGCAGGATCTGTCGTTCCTTTGCCAGCGCTTCCCGGGTGGAGATTCCCTCGGCAATGCTGATGGGATGGCGGCGGCGGGTCTCGCTGTAACGGCGCATCAGCACATCATCCGGGGCATCGATGAATAAGATCTCGTACTCGATGCCCTGCTCATCCAGCTGGTGCAGCGCCTGTTCAATCTGCTCGCTGGTGTGGCAGCCGCGCACATCCATGGAGAGCGCCACCCGCTTGAGCTGGTTGTCACCTGCCTTGGAGAACGCCGTGATGCTGGGCAGAAGCTCTGCCGGAACATTGTCGATACAAAAAAAGCCGATATCCTCCAGTGCGTTCATCGCAACCGATTTTCCCGCACCGGAAAGCCCGCTGACGATCAGAAGATCCATACCATTTTCCCTCTTATGCCTTGACCACTCGAATTTCCTTTTCCAGGTCATACCCGGTCTTTTCCTTTACGACTGCCCGCACCTCATCGCACAGGGCCAGCACATCAGCGCAGGTCGCGCCGCCCAGATTCACCACAAACCCGCAGTGCTTCTCGCTGACGGCAGCACCGCCGTGACGATAGCCCCGCAGGCCGCACTGGTCGATGAGGGCAGCCGCAAACGCTCCCACCGGCCGCTTGAAGGTGCTGCCGGCGCTGGGCTTATCCAGCGGCTGCTTATCGATGCGCTTCTGCATCAGCTCATCCATCCGGGCCTTGATGGCTGCCGAATCTCCACGCTTCAGGTGGAACTTTGCGCTCAGGATGCAGCCGCCGTTTTCCTCAAAGATGCTGTGCCGGTAGGAGAGGTCGAGGTTTGCGGCATCTTCTGTCACGATCTCGCCTTCTCTGGTCAGATATGTCACAGAGACCAGCACGTCTTTCATCTCTCCGCCGTAGGCACCGGCATTCATATAAACTGCACCGCCCACTGTGCCGGGGATGCCATAAGCAAATTCCAGGCCGGTCAGGCTGCTGTCCAGCGCCGCCTTACACAGAGCAGAAAGCTTCAAGCCCGCGCCAGCGATGACTGCATCGTAGACCGCCCCCGGCTCTGCACCCGGATGGCTGACGTTTTCCAGAAAACCGATTCCCATTTTCAGAGCCGTGGTATCCACGACCACGCCCCGGTAGCCCGCATCCTCAAACAGGATGTTGCTGCCGTTGCCCAGCAGGTAATATTTCACATCGCACGCTTTGCACAGTGCGATCACACGGCAGAGCTGTTTCTCCGTCTCCGGCTGGACAAAAACATCCGCCGGGCCGCCGATTTTAAAGGTGCAGTGGGCGGAAAGAGGCTCGTTCTCGGCAAAGCGGATCTCCTCCGCCTGCAGCTGTTGTTTCAATCGTTCCATAAAACAGGATTCCTTTATCTGTAATCTTCATTCAACGGTGCCGTCCAGACCCAGACGGATCAGCAGCTCCTTGGCGGCATTATAGCCCATCCGCTTCTGGCGGTTGTTGATGGCGGCGGTTTCCAGCACAACGGCCAGATTGCGTCCCGGGGAGACCGGGATGCTGGTGCTGGGGATGTTCACGCCCAAAATCTCGTAATATTCGCTCTCCAGTCCGGTGCGCTGATAGTTCTTGGTGGGGTCCCATGCTTCCAGCTGGACCACAAGGTCCAGGCTCTCGCTCTCCTTGACCGCACCCACGCCGAACACACGGGCCACATTGACGATGCCGATGCCGCGCAGCTCGATAAAATGGCGGATATTCTCCGGAGCCGTGCCCATGATCTGGCGGTTAGAGACCTTGCGCAGCTCCACCGCGTCGTCCGCCACCAGACGGTGGCCGCGCTTGACCAGCTCAATGGCCAGCTCACTCTTGCCGATGCCGCTGTCGCCCAGGATCAGGATTCCTTCACCATACACTTCCACCAGCACGCCGTGGCGGGTGATGCGGGGTGCCAGCTCCAGATTCAGCACGCTGATCAGACTGCCCATCAGGGTGCAGGTCATCTCATTGGAGCGGAGCAGGGCCACCCCGTGCTTCTGAGCCAGTTCCAGCATCTCAGGGAATGGTTCCAGTTCCTCACTGCGGCAGACGATGACAGCCGGAGGCTGCTGGCCGAACAGCTGGTCCAGCCGCTCGTACCGCTTCTCGGCAGAAAGACCGGAAAGGAAGTTCATCTCGGCCAGACCCAGGATCTGCAGCCGGAGTTTGTCAAAGTAATCATAGTATCCGGCAAGGAACAGGCCCGGGCGGTTGACCTCCGCGATCTCGACATTGATCTCTTCCAGCCCTTTCGGGGTGTAGACCACATCCAGACTGACCTTTTCCGTCAGCTTCTTCAGCGAAACATTGAAATTCGCCATCGTTCTTCCTCCTGCACAAATGTTTCCTCTCCCTGCCCGGCAGCACACCGGGTGCGGGGCACGCTTTTTCTTTCCCTTATTATAAACGAGATGGTTTCGGATTACAATGATTCTGCCGGAAAATCTTCATTCCGGAGCCTGCATCCCGTTGCATCCTCCCTCATATCCATTTATAATAGAGATGGTGCATCCCCGCACCGGGAAACAGTCAATCACTTTACACGCTTTTTACATTCTCTGGATTTCCGATTTTACATTCAGGCTCTATACTCATAAATAGGAGAACATTCCGTCAAATAAACGTGTCAAACAAAGCGAGGAACTTCAAATGACTGTTTTTAATGTATTTTCCCTGCTGGGCGGCCTGGCCTTGTTCCTGTTCGGTATGGACATCATGGGCAAGGCGCTGGAAAAGCAGGCCGGCGGCCAGCTGCAAAAGATCCTGAGCAAACTGACTGACAACCCGCTCAAGGGCTTTTTCCTGGGTCTGTGCGTCACCGCCGTGATCCAGAGCTCCAGCGCCACCACCGTTATGGTGGTCGGCTTTGTCAACAGCGGCATCATGGAGCTGCATCAGGCCATCGGCGTTATCATGGGCAGCAATGTGGGCACCACGGTCACCAGCTGGATTCTGAGCCTTTCCGGCCTGCAGGGCGACAGCTTCCTGATCAATATGCTCAAGCCTACCTCCTTCAGCCCGGTGCTGGCCTTTATCGGCATCCTTCTGTACATGGGCAAAAGCGAAAAGCGCAAGGGTGTTGGCACCATTCTGATCGGTTTTGCTGTGCTGATGACCGGTATGACCACCATGTCCAATGCTGTGCTTCCCCTGCAGAACGAGGCGTGGTTCACCAGCCTGTTTATCCGCTTCTCCAATCCTCTGCTGGGCGTTCTGGTGGGGGCCGTTGTCACCGGCATCATCCAGAGCTCCAGTGCCAGCGTTGGTATCCTGCAGGCACTGAGCGCCACCGGTGTCATCACCTACGGCAGTGCCATCCCCATCATCATGGGTCAGAACATCGGCACCTGCGTCACAGCGCTGATCTCCTCTGTGGGTGCCAACAAAAATGCCCGCCGCGCCGCCATGGTGCACCTGTACTTCAACATCATCGGTGTTACCCTGTTCCTGGCTGTTTTCTATGGTGCAAACCTGCTGCTTGACTTTGCCTTTGTCAATGAGACAGTCACTGCCTGGGGCATTGCCGTGGTCCACTCCATCTTCAACCTGACGGCCACCGCTGTTCTGCTGCCCTTTGCAAATGGGCTGGAAAAGCTGGCCATCCTCACCATTCCGGACGATGCCGAAAAAGAGAGCTTTGCTCTGCTGGATGAGCGCCTGCTGAACACTCCCGCCGTGGCTGTGGAGCGTGCCCGCGCCGCCACTGCAGACATGGCCGAGCTGGCCCGTGTGGGCGTGGTGCAGGCCATGAGCCTGACCCACAAGTGGGACGATTCCCTTGCCCAGAAGGTGCGGGAGGAAGAGGAAAAGGTGGACAAATATGAGGATGCACTGGGCACCTATCTCGTCAAGCTGTCCAGCCGTGAAATGAGCCATGCCGACAGCCAGAGTGTAAATACCTTGCTCCACACCATCAGCGATTTTGAGCGCATCAGCGATCACTCTGTAAATGTTCTGAGCTCCGCCGAAGAGATTCACGCCAAGAGCATTGAGTTTTCCAAGGATGCACAGGAGGAGCTGCAGGTGCTGGAGGGTGCCGTGCAGGACGTGCTGAGCCGCACCACCGATGCATTCCGCAAAGGCGATCTGCATCTGGCCGGCAAGGTCGAGCCGCTGGAGACCGTTGTGGATGAACTGGTGCGTGCCATCAAGGCCCGCCATGTGGCCCGCCTGCAGACCGGCAGCTGTTCCATTGAATATGGTTTTGTTCTGGAAGATCTGCTGACCAACTACGAGCGTGTCTGTGACCACTGCAGCAATGTGGCTGTTGCCCAGATCGAGGTGGCACAGGACAGCTTTGATACCCACGCTTATCTGAACGACCTGCGCTACGGCAACGAGACCAAGGAAAGCGAACAGTTCCAGCGCCGTCTGGATCGTTACCGTGAGCGCTATCTCTTCCCTGACAGCGACACTGCACCCGCAGACGCAAAGGAGGAACCCAACAAATGATCTACATTGTAGAAGACGATGCCGCCATCCGCGAGCTGGAGCAATATGCACTGCAATCCAGCGGATACGAAGTGCAGAGCTTTGAAACCTCTGAGCCTTTCTGGCAGGCCATGCGCACCGCAGAGCCTGAGCTGGTCATTCTGGATGTGATGCTGCCCGGTGAGGACGGTTTCTCCATCCTGAAAAAGCTCCGCAATACCCCTGCTCTGCGCCGCCTGCCCATCATCATGGTCACAGCAAAATCCAGCGAGCTGGATACCGTGCGCGGGCTGGACTGCGGTGCAGATGATTACATCACTAAGCCCTTTGGCATCATGGAATTTCTGAGCCGGGTGCGGGCCGCCCTGCGCCGCTCTGCCCCCGAGGAAAAGCAGAATGTTTATGCTTTCCATGAGATCCTGCTGGACAACGCCCGCCACAGCGTGACTGTGAACGGCACCCATATTGACCTGACTTACAAGGAATACAGCCTGCTGCGCCTGCTGCTGGAAAACACGAACCTTGTTGTGACCCGCGAGACCATTCTGCAGGTAGTATGGGGCACCGATATTTCTGTTGAAAGCCGCACCGTGGATATGCACATCCGCACCCTGCGCAAAAAGCTGGGGGACGCGGGCAGATATATCTGCACCGTGCGCAAGGTCGGCTACAAGCTGGCCGACAGTGAGGAGGGCGAGGAAGAATGAAACCGCAGAGCATGGAAGAAAAAATCAGTTACCGGCTGTTTTTCATGGGCTTCGTCGGTCTGGTCTGCACCGCCGTGCTCTGTCTCTTCGTCTTTCACAAAGCGTTCCGGGAACAGGCGTGGACTTCACTGGAGCATCAGGCTGATCTGGTTTCCGCCGGATACGAACAGCTTTCCTCTCCGGATCAGCTCTCCGTGTTCGTCAACGGAGACCTGCGCATTACCCTGATCGCAGCAGATGGCAGTGTGGTGTTCGAATCCGCCACTGACCAGCAGATGGAAAATCATCTGTCCCGCCCGGAGATCCAGCAGGCCATGCGGGAGGGTGTAGGCCGTAACTGCCGCGATTCCCAGACCATGGGGTACGAGACCTACTATTACGCCATGCTGCTGCCCGGCGGCGATATCCTGCGTGTGGCCCAGGATTCCGAGACCATCTGGTCGATCTACGACGCGGCCCTGCCCGCCATCATCCTGAGCTGCATCCTGATGATGGGTGCCGCAGCGCTGATCGCCGGGCTGCTGACCCGCAGTCTTGTCCAGCCCATTCTGAAAATGACGGATGATCTTGAGCACATTCAGGAAAACGTTCCCTACCGGGAACTCATCCCCTTTGCTGAGAGCATCCACTCTGATCGGCTGCTCCGGGAAAACAACGAGAAAATGCGGCAGGATTTCACGGCCAATGTCAGCCACGAGCTGAAAACGCCCCTGACCAGTATTTCCGGCTATGCGGAGCTCATTGAGACCGGCATTGCCAAACCCGCCGATGTGCCCGAGTTTGGCCGGAAGATCCATGTAGAAGCCAGCCGGATGATCCAGCTGGTGAACGACATCCTGCAGTTGTCGCACTTGGACAGCGTCAGCGAGACCCATGCACAGCCCGACATGGAAACGGTCGATCTGCTGGACGTGGCCAAGGATTGTGTGGAACGTCAGAAATTGAACGCGCAGCGCTCCTTCATCTCCCTGACCTATCTGGGCGAGAGTGCCAGAGTGCTTGGCAACCGGGATCAGCTGGATGAGCTGTGCCAGAACCTGTGCGACAACGCCATCCGCTATAATCGACCCGGCGGCAAGGTTCAGCTCATCACCTCCTGCACCCGGGACGGCCATTGTACCCTGACCGTCAAGGATAACGGCATCGGTATCCCGAAAGACGCGCAGTCCAGCGTGTTCGAACGCTTCTACCGGGTGGATAAGAGCCGGAGCAAGGCCACCGGCGGCACCGGTCTGGGGCTGGCTATTGTCAAACACATTGCCCGCATCCACAACGCCCGCATCAAGTTGGAAAGCGAAGTGAACGTTGGCACCACCATCACCGTCGTTTTTGAGACCGCCCACTAAAACTGCAAAAAGCTCACGTCTGCCTGCACCTGCGGGCAGGCGTTTTTTGTTGTCAGCGCTTCTCGCCCTGTTCCCTGCTTCAGCGCCCGGACTGCTCCCAGAGAGAGCAGATCATACCCGTTTTCCCAGCAGCGCTGAACGGTCTGCACGCAGAGCAGCTCCAGCGCCGCACACTGTGCTGCTGTGGACAGAGCGGTGCCCGCCCTGCGCTGGCCGGTCAGGGTCACAGCAAAGCCATCTTCTACGGCTTCCACCGATACCACACAGCGCCGGAACGTCACCTGCCCGCTCCCCAGCGGAAAAGTGTGTTCTCCGCTCTGACCCAGCAGCAATTGTGCCATCTGGCTCTCTGCCGGGGTGAGCTGGGTGTTCTCTGTTTCGGTGAGCAGAAGCATTTCCTCCGCATTCTCAATGGCACCATCCGTCAGGATAAGCACCGGAGCCAAAAGAGCGTTCCGGCTCTCGTATAGGTGCGAAGCCTGCGGTGCGGCTTCTTTCACGACCTGCAAAAGTCGTTCCGGGAACAGTTCGTTTTCTCCGTCTGCTGCGGCCAGTTCTTCTCCGGAAAGATCCATGCAGAGGACCCGGGCAGACAAGCCCTGCACCGGCTCCTCTTTCAACACGGTCTCCGCCTGTCGAATGGTTTTTAAAGTTGTTTCGGAATTCAAAAGCAGATACTCGCACAGCCGGTAGCTTGCTTTACGGGGCAGGCCATGCTCGGCTTCAGTCAGAGCCGTTTGCAGGGTGTTTCCCTGCCCCGTGCAGAGCTGTACCCTTGCGGCGGCATCAGAAGCATCGGCGGCGGCTTCCGGAAACTGGTAGAGCAGCCCCACCGTCCAGCTCTGTGCCACCACTGTGGGAGGAGTCAGGAGCAGGGCACGCACCATGCTTTTTTCGGTGTTCTCTGCCCGCAAAAACACCCCGCACCAGAGCACCAGTACCCCTGCCGCCAGCCACCGGAGGGCACGCTGTTGGCCCGTCATGCGTTTTCCTCCGCAGGCGCAGCCCTGCCCCACAGCCGCCCGGCCAATTGACGCACCACCTGCACCAGCACGCAGAACCGGAACATTGCCGCTGCCAACCAGACCAGCAGCACAAGGGCATCAAACCGGGAGATGCTGCCCAGCCTGCCTGCCTGCAGAAGCTCGATGCCGGGCAGGGCATTCCCCGCCCCAAACACCAGTTCCATGCAGAGTGCAAAGCTGCCAGCCAGTATAAAAGCTTTCACCGGAAGCCAGACAGCGCCCCGCACCTGCTTTGCCGGGCAGAACAGCGGTAGGGCGAAGTATTCCGGATACAGGGGCAGGGTAATCGGTTGAGCATCAGCTTGCATCATCAGACTTTCCCAGTGGAACTGGCCATTCAGCCCCAGCAGGCAGAGCAAACCCGCCAGCGCCGCCGCCCAGCACAGGATCGGCGCACAGCGGACCAGTACCGAAGGTTCCAGTTTCCATCCTGCCCAGAGCAGCAGCGGGAGAAGCCCCAGCATGGCCATGGAAGAAAAATTCTCCCAGCAAAGCTCCTGCGCCTGACGGAAGGTCTCCACAGCCTCCCAGACAAACCAGAGTCCCAGCCCGCCGCAGACTACCCGGGAACGCAAGTCTGTACCCCAAAAACTGTCTGCACGCTGCTCTGCCCCGGCTGTCAGGGCGGTGATCAGAACCAGCGCCAGTGCCATAGGCAGGCCCTGAAAAAAGAGACTGCGGGTTGTTACAGGCGCACCCGTCTGTAACACACACCGAGCGAACTCCGCAGTGAGCACACTCAGGGTCAGTGTTTTTTCAGAGAAACAGGATCGTTCCAACTTCAACCACCTCGTTTTTGCCAAATGGTAAAGGGCCGCCGGGAAAGTTTTGGGTAGCTGCGCCGGGTCACACCGTCCGGCGAGAGCGGCACCTCGGGGAAGATGATATCCCGCAGGTAGGGCACGCCCAGCGCCGAGACCCGGGTCAGCCCGAATAACACGCCCAGCGCGCAGGCGGCAAGTCCCACCGGGCCAGCCAACCCAGCTGCCAGCAGCACCGCCAGCCGCAGAACAGTTGCCACCTCATACAGCGAGGGCGTGACGAACACTGCAATGGATGCGGCAGCGGCGGTCAGGATGACCGGCGTACTCATCAGTCCGGCAGCAATGGCGGCATCCCCGATGATGAGGGCCGCGATCAGGCTGACAGAGTGCCCCAGGGTCTGGGGCATCCGCAGGCCAGCCTCCCGAATGATCTCCAGCATCAGGATCACCAGAAGCATTTCCCCAAACAGCGGCAGCGGCGTTGCCTGCTCGGCGGCCTCGATTTTGAACAGCAGCTGGGGCGGCAGGAGTTCTGGCAGGTAGACTGCCCAGCAGACGAACACGCCCGGCAGGAAAATGCTCAGGTAGAACGAGATATATTTCAGTACCCGCAGAAAAGATGCAAAATAGGCCGTTCCTGCATAGTCATCCAGGCATTCAAAGTTTTCGCAGAACAGGGTGGGCAGGATCAGCGCTGAGGGGCTGCCATTGACCAGAATGACAAATTTCCCCTCCCGCAGCTTTGCCGCTGCCACAATAGGCCGTTCGGTATAGCGCACAGGAGCAAATGTGCGGATCTTACAGGGAAAGAGCCATGGTACAAAGTAGCTGGAATCCAAAAGCAGCTGCGGCCTGGCCCGCTGCAAGGTCTGCCGCACCTTTTGCACCGCTTTTGGGTCTGCCGTATCCCGGCAGTAACAAAGAGCATACTCCGTTTTCATCTCACAATCGGCTTGACCGATCTCAATGACCAGAGCATCATTGCGGAAGCACCGCCGCAGCAGGCTGGTATTCACCCGGAGCAGATCCGCAAAGCCTTCCCGGGAGCCGCGGAGATTTCCCTCCCCTGCCGGTTCATCCACCGAGCGGGCGTTCAGGCTTTGCACCGAAAAGGCGATGCCTTTTGCGCATCCGTCCAGCAAAAGCACTGCCATGCCCGCCGTCAGCCGCCGGATCAGGGCATCCCAGTTCTCCACAGGGGCAGGCTCTGCGGGCAGTGCGGAGTGCTCAAACAACAGCGCAAACACCTGTTCCCCGGTCAGCTGTTCTGCCGGGCCGGGCGGTGTGCGGCGGCTGGCGGCATCCAGCAGCAGCTGCCACAGCCCTTTCAGGCTGGCCATTCCGTCAAACAGAACGATGGCTCCTTTGCAGTGGTAAAGCTCAAGCTCCTTCGCATAAAAATCTGCCGATCGGCCAAACCTAGCGTTGAGCTCCGCAAGATTTGCCGCCAGATGGCTGGAAAGCTGTTCCATTTTGCCGCCCCCTTTCTGGTAGCTTGTCCGCCGGGGCGGCGGTTATACGCTGGGAGGTGTTCCGGTTTGAAACTCTTGATCTTCCGTACCATCCTGATCTATCTCTGCGTCCTGTTTGCCATGCGGCTGATGGGCAAACGTCAGCTGGGGGAACTGCAGCCTGAGGAACTGGTATCCACCATCCTCATCTCCAATCTGGCTTCCATCTCCATTGAATCTGAAGAAGTGCCGGTCACAGCCAGCCTGATTCCCCTCTTTCTCATTGCGGCGCTGGAGCTTCTGGGGTCGATCCTCAGCTTCAGGAGCCAGCGCTTTTTCAACCTGATGTCCGGGCGGCCCAAAACGGTCATCCTGAACGGTGAGATCGATCAGAACGCCCTGCGCACCCTGCGGCTGACTGCCGCCGATCTGATGGAGGCGCTGCGCGGCAAAGATGTGTTCGACCCCCGGGATGTCTCCTATGCGGTCGTGGAGACCAACGGCAGTCTCTCGGTGGCTCTGCGCCCGGAAAAGGAACCGGCTACCCTCGCCGACCTTGGGGCAAGGGTACAGCGGGCACAGGCCACCATCCCCTTTGTGCTGGATGGTCAGGTGCTTGCCGAAAACCTGACCACCTGCGGCAAGGATGCTGCCTGGCTGGAACGCACCGCACAGGCCAACAGCCTGCTTCTGGAAGAGATCCTGATCCTGGCGGGCAACGATACCGAGGATTATTTTCTTCTGAAAAAGGAGCCTCGTCAAACGGCGGGGCTCCGGCAAGGGGGTGCGGCATGAAACGTATTTATGTCTGCATTGGCATCGTAGTCCTGCTGCTGGCGGCAGCCTTTTACAGCAGCTTCCGGGTGCAGCAATTCGCCGAGGATATCTCCGAAGACATCGACACCGCTATGGAGGATATCCGGAACAGCGATCTGACCGGCGCACGGCAGGCACTGGCCGAAGGAGCCGAGCTCTGCGACACCATGCGGGAGGGCATGAACCACCTGCTCCGCACGCAGGACTTCACGGAGCTGGAAGCTGCCCTGCGCGCCGCCGATGGCCATCTGGAACTGAATGCACCCGAGGAAGCCTTCGGGGAACTGCGCCGGGCGCAGGTTCAGGTAGAGACCCTGGCCTGGCTCTCTCATCGTATTCTTTGAGGATGATTGCTTTGAGCTGAACGGATGAGGCTGTGCACAACAAAAAGCCAGGCTTTCTCGTGAAGTTCACGAAAAAGTCTGGCTTTTAACGCTGGAACCTTAGTTTTTCTCTTTGCGGTCGCCCATCAGTTTTTTCAGCTCCGTGAAAAAGCTCTCGACATCGGCAAACTGCTGGTAAACCGAAGCAAAGCGGACATAGGCCACTTCATCGATCTTTTTCAGCTCCTGCATGGTCAGTTCACCAATGCGCACACTGGACACCTCGCGGTCATAGGAGCTCATCAGGCTTTGCTCAATGCTGCTGACAGCCCGTTCCAGTGCATCGTAACTCACCGGGCGCTTGGCGCAGGCCCGCAGCATTGCGTTGAGCAGCTTCTGACGATCAAAAGGCTCACGGGAGTTATCCTTTTTGATGACGATCAGCGGGACGGTCTCCACCACTTCATAGGTCGTAAACCGCATGCGGCAGCGCAGACACTCACGGCGGCGGCGGATCCGCTCACCGTCTTCGGTCGGGCGGGAATCGATGACTTTGGATTCCTCATCGCCGCAATAGGGACATTTCATAAATCGTTCCTCCTGATGTTGGTTCTTGGCCTGTCGGGCAAAACACGGTCAGGCTTTTTTTGTTTCAGCCTTTTTGCTCTTGCGGTCGTTCCACAGCACCCAGGCGGAGGTGGAAACACAGAGCGAGGTATACACGCCGCTCAGCATACCCATCATCAGCGGGAAGGCAAAGGTAAAGATGCTGTCCAGACCGTACAGCTTGGAGACCACGCACATCACACCCAGTGCCATTACAGTGGTCACCGTAGTGATGATGGTACGGCGGGCAGACTGGTTGACCGAGTGGTTGACCAGCTCCTCGAACGGGGTCTTTTTCCCCATCAGGGCACGATTCTCGCGGATGCGGTCATAGACCACAACCGTATCGTTGATCGAGTAGCCCAGAATGGTCAGCATGGCGGCAATAAAGTTGCCGTCCAGCGGGGTGCGCAGCAGCACAAAGGTACCAAACACCACCATCAGGTCGTTCAGCAGAGCCAGCACAGCCATCAGGCCACCGGTCAGGCCGCCGATCTTCTTGAAACGGAAGCCGATATACAGCAGGATGAGCAGCAGGGAGAACACCACAGCCACCAGACTCTTCTGCAGGAACTTGGTGCCCATGGCAGCGCTGACATTGCTCAGGGACAGCTGGGCAAAGGCGTTGTCCGGGTACTGTTCGTTCAGTGAGGTCAGCAGATTCTCCACCTGATCGGTGGTCACGGTCTCGTTGCCGGGCATGGAGATCTTCAGGGTCTGCTCCCCGGTGGCGACATTCTCGCCGGTCTGCAGGGTCAGGCCGTTGTTTTCCAGTGCGGTGGAGGCGGTCTTCTGAACTTCGGAGGTGCTGATCTCACCCTGATAGCTCAGGGTGATCATGGCACCGCCCGTAAACTCCGTATCCAGCCGGACACCGAACACTGCAGCACACAGGATGATGGCCGCCATCAGGCAGGTAGAGATGGTCAGGAAGCGCTTGCGCAGGCCCACTAAGTCGATGGGCTTCTTTTCCTTGACTTCCTTGCCGGGCTTGACAGCACCATAGAGCCAGGGATTCCGCAGGGCCTTGATGGAGGCTGCACCGCGGATCATCACACGGGTGGCAAACACGCCGAACACAAAGTTCAGCAGAACGCCGGTCAGCAGCGTGTAGCCAAAGGCGTAGATGGTGCCTGCGGTGGAGGGCCCAAAGGCGAAGAACACGAAGTGCAGGGCCTTGGCGAACAGGCCATCCGAGGGGCCGAAGGCACCCATCAGCACGATTGCCACAATGACGATGGTCACGTTGCCATCAATGATGGGGGTCAGGCCGCGGGCAAAGCCGCTCTTAAGCGCGCCATCCAGAGATTTGCCGTTGTTCAGCTCCTCCTTGATGCGCTCGGCGGTGATGACATTGGCATCCACGCCCATACCAATGGCCAGAATGATACCTGCGATACCGGGCAGAGTCAGGGTAAAGCTCTCAAACACCGGGAAATAGCCAGAGACGAAAGCCAACGTTGCCGCCACCTGACCGGCCAGTGCAATGCAGGCCAGAAAGCCGGGCAGACGATACAGCAGAGTCATCAGCACCACGATGAGGGCATAGGCAATGAGACCGGCCAGCACCATGGCGCTCAGGCTGTTCTCGCCCAGGCTGGGGCTGACGGTGGAATAGCTGTCCACAGTCAGGGCAAAAGGCAGTGCACCGGAATTGATCTGGCGGGCCATCTTGACCACGTCCTCCTGCGTGAAGGGATTGGACGCGGAACTGGTGATGATGGCGGCACCATCGGTGATGGCCGCATTGACCGTTGCGGTGCTCACGTTCTGATCATCCAGCCAGATGCTGATGGTTCCATTGCTCTGGTAGAGCTCCGTGGTGGCATCCCCGAAGGCCTTGGCACCCTCGTCGTTGAACTTGAGGGCCACATAATATTCGGATGTACTGCCGCTCACCGGGCCGTACTGAGCAGCTGCGCTCTCGACCATGGAGCCGTCCAGGATTAGCTCGCCGTCTGCACTGCTCCCCTTGCGGAAGGTCAGGTAGGCGGTGCTGCCGATCTCTTCAATGGCGGCTTCGGGGTCAAAATCGGTCTCACCGGACTGCCACGGAAACTCCAGGATCAGGCGGTCGGAGTCATAATCCACATACAGCTCGTAGTCGGTCACGTTCAGGCCGACCAGACGATTCTCAATGACCAGCTGGGCAGCGTCCAGCTGATCATCGGTGGCATCGTAGTTGTCCGAGGGGGCAAACGTTACGTTGACACCGCCCTTGATATCCACGCCAAAGCGGATATCCTGCGCTCCCTTGATGTAGGTCTTGGTCACATCACCGTACTTGACTGCCACACCAAAGAATGCCGTGTAAACAAACGCGGCGATCAGGAGCACTGTGACAACAAGCTGCCATGCTTTGCCTTTCGTCTTCATAAAAAACAGGAAACCTCCAAAATATAATAAACCTCCGCCGCACAGAAAAACCTCTGCACGGAGGAGATTTTTTGCAGAATAAAACGCTTACTCTGCCTTTTCGGCCAGCAGCTTTTCGATGACTGCCAGCTTTACGCAGACGCAGAGCAGATCAGAAGCGGTCTCCACCTCGTCCAGGCTGGGATAGGTGGGCGCGATACGCAGGTGAGAATCCTGCGGGTCCTTGTGGTAGGGATAGGCGGAACCGGCACCGGTCAGGGTCAGACCGCACTCCTTGCACAGCTGGGCCACACGCTTGGCGCAGCCGGGCATAACGTACAGGCTGATGAAGTAACCGCCCTTGGGGTTCGTCCAGTGAGCGATGTCGCCGCAGGGGGTCAGCTCCTCGGAAAAGGCCGTCTTGACCGCATCAAAGCAGGGGATCAGGCGGCGGCGGTGCTTTGCCATGTGGGCCAGCACACCCTCTTTGTTCTTCAGGAAGCGGACATGGCGCAGCTGGTTCATCTTATCATAGCTGATGATCATCACGGAGAAGCGCTTGCACATATACTTCATGGAGTCCACGCTGCATGCAATGGCGGAAACACCTGCACCGGGGAAGGTGATCTTGCTGGTGGAGGTGAACATGAACACACGGTTCTCCGTGCCGTACTTCTTGCTCTCGTTCAACAGAACCGGGGTCTCGATGATCTCCTCGGTCAGGTGGTGGACGATGTATGCCTCATCCCAGAAGATCTTGAAATCAGGAGCAGCGGTCTTCATCTTGGCCATCCGGTCAATGGTCTCATCGCTGTAAGTATAACCATCCGGGTTGGAATACTGGGGCACGCACCAGATGCCCTTGATGGTGTCATCCTCGGCCACCAGCTTCTCCACAATGTCCATATCGGGGCCATTGGGGGTCATGGGCACGCTGATCAGCTCAAAGCCGTACTCCTCAGTGATGGAAAAGTGGCGGTCATAGCCGGGCACCGGGCAGAGGAACTTGCGCTTTTCCACCTGAGACCAGGGGCAGGGAGACTCAGGGAAGCCGAACACATAGCCAATGTTGATGAGGTTGTACATCAGCTGCAGGCTGGAGTTGCCGCCCACGAACACTTCCTCAGGCTTGACACCGAACACATCCGCAAACAGGACGCGCGCCTCGTGCAGGCCCTCCAGATCACCATAGTTGCGGGCATCGGTGCCAGCGTCGGTGGTGTAATCGTTCATCTGCAGCAGACCCATTGCCAGATCCATCTGGTGAGGGCCGGGCTTGCCACGGGCCATGTTCAGCTTCAGGTTCATGGCCAGAAACTTTTTGTACTGCTCATTCAGCTTTGCCTTTTCGGCAGTGAGCTCCTCACGATTCATCTCAAGATAGTTTGCCATTGAAAAACACACTCCTTTATCGTACTTCCAATTTCCCACAGTATCCGATGCCGGGTGTTTCAGGAGTTCCTGCCAGAGAGTTCTCCCACCACCGTCATCCAGACTTTAATATTATACCGCAACTCCGGGCGCGAAACAAGCAAATTGCAAAAAAAGCCCCGCCAAAGCCGAAGCATTTGGCAGGGCATCCCTTCCCTGCTGTCTGCAGAGTGCAGATATCAGCTCAGGGCGGTCTGGTTCTTATACCGTTTGCGCACAGCGCCGTATTCCAGATGGGCCTCGCCGCCCTCCACGGTGTCCTTGTCAATGGTGACGCGGATGATGGTGGGGTCATTGGGCACATCATACATGACAGGCAGCAGGATGCCTTCCATCACGCTGCGCAGACCGCGGGCACCGGTCTTGCGCTCAATGGTCTTGCGGGCGATCGCGTGGAGGGCCTCGTCGGTGAACTCCAGCTCTACACTGTCCATGCTCAGCAGTTCCTTGTACTGCTTGACCAGGCTGTTGCGGGGCTCCTTGAGCACGCGCACCAGTGCATCCTCGTCCAGATCGTCCAGCACGGTGATGACCGGCAGACGGCCGATCAGCTCAGGGATCAGGCCAAACTTGACCAGATCGTGAGGCTCCACCTTGCGCAGCAGGGCACGCTGGGCATCCTCGGAGTTGTCCTTCAGGCTGCTGCCGAAGCCCAGTGCAGAGCGATCAGTGCGGCGCAGGATGTATTTATCCAGGCCATCAAAGGCACCGCCGCAGATGAACAGGATGTTGGTAGTATCGATCTGGATAAACTCCTGCTGGGGGTGCTTGCGGCCGCCGTTGGGCGGCACGTTGCTCACGGTGCCCTCCAGGATCTTCAGCAGCGCCTGCTGCACACCCTCGCCGCCCACATCACGGGTGATGGAGGGATTCTCGCTCTTGCGGGTGATTTTGTCGATCTCATCAATGTAGATGATACCCACCTGTGCCTTCTGCACATCAAAATCCGCCGCCTGAAGCAGCTTGAGCAGGATGTTCTCCACATCCTCACCCACATAGCCCGCCTCAGTCAGGGTGGTGGCATCCGCAATGGCGAAGGGCACCCCCAGCATCTTGGCCAGGGTCTGAGCCAGCAGAGTCTTGCCGACACCGGAGGGGCCCAGCAGCAGAACGTTGGACTTCTGCAGTTCCACATCCGCACCTTTGCCGCTCAGGATGCGCTTATAATGGTTGTAAACGGAGACCGCCAGCACACGCTTGGCCTCATCCTGACCAATGACATACTGGTCCAGCCCGTTCTTGATCTCAGCCGGTGTCAGGATATTGATATCCAGACCATCCACAGCCTGCATCCGGGTACGGCTTGCGCCGCGGCCCGGGCGGCCGTTTGCTTCCGGGTGCTCCGGCTGATCCGAGAGCAGATCATGGCACAGGCCGATGCACTCGCTGCAGATGTTGACACCGGGGCCGATGATCATCCGTTCCACTTCGTCCTGATGCTTACCGCAGAAGCTGCACACCAGGTCTTTTTCATTTTTGCCGGAATTGTTGTTTGCCATAACTGTTATTCCTTATTCTGGGTCTTTGCGCGCAGGGCTCTCCCCCGCGCCTTTCAGTTTCAGCGGTGGGCGATGACCTCATCGATCAGGCCGTATTCCTTGGCTTCCAGCGCGGTCATATAGTTGTCGCGCTCGGTGTCCAGCTGGATCTTCTCCAGCGGCTGGCCGGTGTATTCGCTGAGCATGTGGTTCATCTTATCGCGGATATACACCATGTGCTCGGCGTGGATCTTGATATCAGTGGTCTGGCCGGAAAGGCCGCCGCCCTGACCGCCGATCAGCGGCTGATGGATCAGGATCTCGGAGTTAGGCAGGGCAAAGCGCTTGCCCTTGGTGCCGCTTGCCAGCAGGAAGGCACCCATGGAAGCGGCCATGCCCATGCAGATGGTGGAGACATCACACTTGATATACTGCATGGTATCGTGGATGGCCATGCCCGCGCTGATGGAGCCGCCGGGGCTGTTGATATACAGGCTGATATCCTTGTCCGGGTCCTGCCCTTCCAGGTACAGCAGCTGCGCCACCACAAGGCTTGCGGAGGTGTCGTTGACATCCTCGCTCAGAACGATGATGCGGTCATTCAGCAGACGGGAGAAGATATCATAGGAACGCTCACCATGTGCCGACTGTTCGACAACGTAAGGAACAAAACTCATAAAGTTCGCCTCCTGATACGAAAAATGATTCTATTTGCAAAATTGACCGATACGGCAAAAGAAACAGGGCCGTATCGGTCAATTTTAACAACCTTTGTTTACAGGGTACGCTTCAAACAGCGTTTCCTGCAAATTGCGGCCTTGGCAGCTGGATTATTCAGCGTCCTCGGTCTTTTCAGCCTCAGCGGCCTTCTCTACGATGTTGGCGTGGCTCTTGATGAAGTCGATGGCCTTGTTGATTGCCAGATCCTTCTTTAGGTCGTCAACGTTGACCAGCTCACGGACCTTGTCCTCTTCCATCTTGTACTGGTCAGCAATGCGCTTGATCTCAGCGGAGACATCCTCCTCGGAAGCCTCGATGTTCTCAGCAGCGGCAACAGCCTCCAGAGCCAGGCGGATCTTGACCTGCTTCTCAGCCTGAGGCATGAAGGAAGCACGGAACTGATCCACGGTCTGGCCCATATACTTCAGGTAGTCTTCCAGGCGCAGACCCTGCTGCTCCACACGGAAGGCGAAGTCATTGACCATCTCGTCCATACGGGTATCGTACATAGCCTGGGGGATCTCAGCCTCCATGCTCTCGATGACCTGATCGACCAGAGCATTCTCAACAGCCAGGTCATCCTGCTTGTCCAGCTGCTCCTGGTTGTTCTTGCGGATGGACTCCTTGAACTCTTCCAGAGTGTCGTACTCGGAGCAGTCCTTAGCCAGCTCGTCATCCAGAGCGGGCAGCTCCTTGTACTTGACCTCGTGCAGCTTGATCTTAAAGACAGCAGCCTTGCCAGCCAGCTCAGCAGCCTGATACTCCTCGGGGAAGGTGACGTTCACATCGAACTCCTCACCGGCGGAGTGGCCAACGATCTGATCCTCGAAGCCGGGGATGAAAGAGCCGCTGCCCAGGGTCAGGTTGTAGTGCTCAGCCTTGCCGCCCTCAAAAGCGACACCGTCCACAAAGCCCTCGAAGTCGATATCAGCGATATCGCCATTCTCAGCAGCACCCTCGCGGGTCAGCTCACGGGCGTTGCGCTCCTGCACGCGCTTCAGCTCTGCATCGACGGCCTCGTCGGTAACAGTATGGACAGTCTTCTCAACGGTCAGACCGTTGTAGTTGCCGACCTTGACTTCGGGCATCACAGCGACCTTGACGGTCAAGGTCACGCCCTCGGTCTCGCTGGCAGCATCCACAGAAACCTCGGGACGGCCAACAGGCTCGATGCCGGCTTCCTTCACAGCTGCCTCGTAAGCAGCGGGGAACAGCTCATTGATGGCATCATAGGTAAAGACATCAGCGCCGTACATCTTCTCGATCAGAGAACGGGGAGCCTTGCCCTTGCGGAAGCCGGGCACGGAGTACTTCTTGCCCTCCTTCTTGAAGACATCGGCCACTGCGCCCTTAAAGGCCTCAGCGTCGATGGAGAACTGCAGCTCTGCCATGCTCTTCTCGAGCTTTTCGCACTTGATGAAATTCATTTTGTGTATCCTCCACTCAAAAATTCTATTGCGTTGGGGACAGGTTTTCTTCCCTGTCTCCTGCAACCGCGCACCGCGTCCTGTATCTTCTGTTTGCGAAATGCGGGGACGCGCGCGCTCAATTGGGTGCAACAATCGCGTCAAAACTTATTATAGCACGTTCCAGACACAATTGCCAGACCAAATTTTGACTTTTTGTTCTTTTTGCCCACACTTCCCGCCTTTAATTGATGCGGTAGGGGCAGAAACGCAGACCATCGGCACTGACAAGCTTATACCGGATGCCGTCCACATCGCCCTGCACCGCGTACCGGATGGCATTTCCGTGCAGGTGGCCGTAGTAACAGCGGGTGATGCCGTAGGCCTTCAGGGTGGCCACGATCTCAGGGGCACTGGTGCCGGTGTAGACCGGCGGGTAATGCAGGAACACCAGCTTCTCCAACCCCGGTTCCGCAGCATCCAGGCTCATTTTCAAGCGCCCGATCTCGCGGTTCATCACTTTTTCATCGTGGGGTTCTCCCACATCGAACAGCCAGCCCCGGGTGCCGCACAGCGCATACCCCTCCACAGAGTAGGAGTTGTTGTGCAGGATGTGCAGGGTGTCAAAGCCCTCAGCCTTGAGGTAGGCGTTCATCTTGTTGGCCGTGGTCCACCAGTAATCGTGGTTTCCCTTCATGATCAGCTTCTGGCCGGGAAGCTCCTGTAAAAACGCAAAATCCCTGTGCGTATCGTTCAAGCGCATGGCCCAGCTGATATCTCCCGCCAGCACGATGGTGTCCTCGGGTTTGATCAGCTTGCGCCAGTTGCGCTCCAGCCGCTCCACATAGCCGTTCCACCCCGGAAAAACATCCATGGGTTTGGAAGCGCCCAGTGAAAGATGGGTATCGCCAAGCACATAAAGTGCCATTCATTTTTCTCCTGTTCTAAGTCCGGCAGGACAAGGTTTATTCCTGATAGCTCAGCGCCACCTGCGCGATCTGCTCCGGGACGATGACGGTATTGAACCGCTCGGCCTTCTGCCGCAGGGCAGCAAGGCTTGCAGGTGCAGTGCGGCCGGTGGCTGCTTCCAGCTCCTGCATGGCCTCAAAGTCGTTCTGCGGGGCAGTGTGGCCCAGAGCCTCCAGCACGCTGCGGGGGAACTTGTAGGGGGAGGCAGTGGACAGCACCACCATGGGCACACCCTCGCGCTTGTGACAGCCCGCCACATGGAAGGCCACAGCGGTGTGGGTATCGCAGAGATAGCCATCCTGCTCATAGCGGGAACGGATCTCCCCTGCCACCTCTTCCTCGCTGCTCCAGCCGCAGCCAAAGCTTTCCTGAATGGCGGCCAGCGTCTCGGGCCGGACGGTATAGCTTCCGGTTTCAGACAGGCTCTTCATCAGGCCTGCCACCTCGGCATCGCTGCCGGTGACGTGATAGAGCAGGCGCTCCAGATTGGAGGACACCAGAATATCCATGCTGGGAGAAGTGGTCTTGAAGAATTCCCGCTTGGCAGTATAAGTACCGGTGGTCAGGAAATCGGTCAGGACGTTGTTCTCATTGGAAGCGCAGATCAGTCGGCCCACCGGCAGGCCCATCTGCTTTGCATAGTAGCCCGCCAGAATATCGCCAAAATTGCCCGTAGGCACACAGAAGTCCACCTTGTCACCAAAGCGCACCTTCCCTGCCTTGAGCAGCTGGGCGTAGGCGGCAAAGTAGTAAACGATCTGCGGCACCAGACGGCCCCAGTTGATGGAGTTTGCACTGGACAGGCGGATGTTCCGCTTTGCCAACTCGGCAGCAATGGCCGGGTCGCCAAAGACCTTCTTCACGCCAGTCTGGGCATCATCGAAGTTGCCACGCACAGCGTAGACCGCCACATTTTCGCCTTCCTGGGTCACCATCTGCAGGCGCTGGATCTCACTGGTGCCGCCCGTGGGGAAGAACACCGCGATCTCCACACCCGGGATATCGTGGTAGCCATCCAGCGCGGCCTTGCCGGTATCGCCGCTGGTCGCCACCAGGATCAATGTTTTCTCGGTGCGGTCAAGATTTTTCTTTGCCTTCACCAGCAGCTTCGGCATCAGCTGCAGGGCGTAATCCTTGAAGGCGCAGGTCGGGCCGTGCCACAGTTCCAGAGAGTACACCTCATCCGAAACAGGGGCCAGATAGCCCGCCTTTCCGCCAAAGGCCGCACCATAGGTGGCCTTGGCGGCCTCCTGCAAGAACTCCTGCGAATAATCAGTCAGATACTGTCCCACGATGGCAGCAGCCATCTCGGGGTAATCCAGCGCACAGATCGCCTTGACATCCACCTGCGGGAAGCTCTGCGGAACAAACAGACCGCCCTCATCCGACAGGCCCTGTGCAATGGCCTGAGAGGCACTTACCACGCGGTTATGATCTCTCGTGCTGAAAAACTGCATTGTCGTCGCTCCTTTTTGCCAGCGGGCCCGCATTGGCCCCATGTTTGCGGCAGCGGCAAAAGCCGTTTCCTGCCTTTTCCCACCGATGCACCCCGCATTACGCGGTAAATGCACCCTTTATAATATGTACCATCCAGCGCCCGCTGTCAAGAGGGGTCACCTCGGCAACGTCAAAACGAACCGGTTCATCACTCTGTCCGGTGTGCTGGAGATAATATTCCGCGGTGCGGATGAGCCTGCGCTGCTTGGCAGGGGTCACGGCCGCAGCAGGCGCGGCCAGCGGGTCAGGACTGCGGGTCTTGACCTCACAGAGCACCAGTGTGCCGTCCGGCTCCCGCAGGATGAGGTCGATTTCCCCCATCCGGGTGCAGTAATTGTGGGCTACCAGCTCACATCCCTGCTTCTGGTAATACCGCGCAGCCACAGCCTCGCCGGTGCGGCCGGTCTCGGCCCGATCCATCACTTGCCCTCCGGCCAATAGCCCTGCTTTTTCAGGAAACTGCGGCGGTAGAAGGGCTGGATCCCGTACTGCTCGATCAGTTCATAATGGAGCTTGGTCGGGTAACCCTTGTGTTTTGCCAGCTGATACTGCGGGTACTGCTTGTCCAGCTCCATCATATAGCGGTCACGGCTGACCTTTGCCAGGATCGATGCCGCGCCGATGCTGGCGCTGGTGGCATCGCCCTTGACCACCGGCTGGGCGGGGATCTCCAGCGCAGCCGGGACACGGTTGCCATCCACCAGCACAAGATTCGGCACAATGTCCAGTCCTTCCGCAGCCTGCTTCATGCCGCTCATGGTGGCGTTCAGGATATTATCCCGGTCGATGATCTCCGGGCCTACAAAGACGATCTTATAGGCCAGCGCCTTGTCAAGGATCTCATCAAAGAGGGCATCCCGTTTTTTCTCGGTCAGCTTCTTGGAGTCGTTGATGCCGTACACCGGCTTCTCCGGATCAAGGATACAGGCCGCCACAACGACCGGGCCGCACAACGGGCCGCGGCCCGCTTCGTCCACACCGGCAAAAAAGCCGTACTGCGCACGGATGGCGGCATCATACTCGTACAGAGGGGCAGAGATCTCCTCGTCAGAACGCCGTTTCATTCGTCGTCCTCCTCGGCAAAGTCTGCCAGATCATCCCGCTGGGGCGGGCGCTCCAGAGAGATGCGGCCCCACTTGCAGGCGCGGAACTCGTCCACCAGCATGATGGCACAGCGCTCGGTGTTCACCTCGCCGCCGCGCACCAGCAGACCGCGCTTGCGGCCGATGGCCTCCAGCAGTTCGTAGGGCGGCAGAGTCAGCGTCTCTGCATCCAGCTTGTAGCGCTGGGCCACGAGATCGGGGTAATTGCGGCGCACCTCATCCAGCAGATTCATGGCCAGTTCTTCCACATCCAGGATATCATCCTTGATGGAGCCGATGAATGCCAGATTAGAAGCAATGGTCTTGGAATCAAACTTTTTCCAGAGCACGCCGGGCATATCCAGCAGGTCAAACTTTTCGGTGCTGACCCACTGCTTGCCCTTGGTCACGCCGGGGCGGTCGGCCGCCTTGGCACGGGCAGAACCTGCAAAGGTGTTGATGAAGGTGGATTTGCCCACGTTGGGGATGCCGCAGAGCATCACCTGAGTTTTGGCACCACCCATACCACGGTTCTGGCGGCGCTTCAGCAGCGAGGCCAGCTCCTTTTCAATGGCGGTCTGCACCGCCTTGGCACCGCCCTTCTGCTTGGCGCTGATGGCCACGCAGCCTGCATCGGCGGCGCGGAAGTATCTGATCCACTCCTCTGTCACAGCAGGATCGGCCAGATCCGCCTTGTTCAGCACATAGAGCTTGGGTTTGCGGGCCGTAATGCGCTCCACCTCGGGGTTCAGGCTGGAAAGCGGGATGCGGGCATCCAGCAGCACCAGACTGGCATCCACATGCTGGATCTCCGTCTCCATCATCCGCAGGGTCTTGGTCATGTGGCCGGGGAACCATTGGATGTTATATTGATTTGCAAAGCGGGTATCGTTGTTCATTTTACCACCCCAAAATCCGAAAAGGGCAAAAAGCAGAGCAGCACTTTGCCCAGAATATCGCGTTCATCAATGCAGCCCACATAGGACGAGCGGCTGTCCAGCGAGGCGTTGCGGTTATCGCCCATCACAAACACCGTGCCCTCCGGCACCGTGTACGGGAACGTTACGTCATAGCCGAGATAGGTCGGTTCAGCGATATAGGCTTCCTGCAGCACTTCCCCGTTCACCGAGACCGTGCCAGCCTGATAATCAATGTTCACCACATCGCCGCCCTTGGCAATGACACGCTTGACCAGCGGCTTGCCGTAGGCCGTGTAGCTGTCCACGATGACCACATCGCCCCGCTGGGGCTCGTAGCCTACGCCCCAGACGATCAGCTTATCGCCGTTCTGCAAGGTGGGCACCATGGATTCGCCGTCCACCTGAATGATGCGGAAGAACAGCGAGAATACCAGCACCAGCACCAGCGCGGCGGAGATCAGCGCCTCGTACCACTCAAACACATTCTGTCCGCGCACAGTTTCCTGTGTTGAAGCATGCTTTTCCATTTCCCGATGCACCTCACAATCTTGTCTGGCCCGGAATAAAGAAAAAAGGGACAACAAGTTGTCCCTTTTCTCCCGGTTTTACGCGGGGATCATCAAATATCGCTCTTGACCTTAGCAGCCTTGCCGGTACGACCACGCAGATAGAACAGCTTGGCACGGCGGACCTTGCCCTTGCGGACAACGGTGACCTTCTCGACGAAGGGGCTGTTGATGGGGAAGACACGCTCAACGCCGACACCGTAGGAAACGCGGCGAACGGTAAAGGTCTCTGCAACGCCGCCGTGCTTCTTAGCAATGACGGTGCCCTCGAAAGCCTGGATACGCTCACGCTCGCCTTCCTTGATACGAACATCAACGCGGACGGTATCGCCAACGTTGAACTGGGGCTTTTCAGCCTTGATGCTGCCTTCAGAAATAATCTTCAGTGCGTCCATTTTTGAATCCTCCATTTGTTTTTAGACGTTCATGCACGGCACCTTGCCGTCAGAGGACCGCCCGTTTAATGATATTGTCATTAACCCCGCTGTGGTATCAGCGGACACTAACGCCTTAATAGGATAGCACAAAACGCCCGTAAAATCAAGCGATTTGCCCAAAATAATCCCAAAAATTTTCTGTTCTGCCCAAAAGGCATTCTTTGCCCGGGAAATCAGGCAAAGAGCTGCCGATCCGCCGTCAGGAAGCGCTTGCGCAGGATGCCTGCGCTGGCGGCAGGCAGACCGAACTTTTCTTCCAGAAAGCCGGTAAGCAGCGAGGGATTCAGGTTCAGCTCCTGTGCAGCAGGCAGGCAGAGCTCCATGCAGACACGATCCCCTGCGGTGGTATATTCCACCTGCGGGATGTGATCCTTGAGCTCTACGATCTTTTTACCCTTTTTGCTGTGCTTTTCCACCGGGGCGCTTTCCAGCGCGTTATACTGTTCCAGCACAGCCGCTGCCGCTGCCGGGTAGGTGATCTGGTAGCAGGCAAAGGCGATGAGGTCAGCCTTCATCTGCACCGGGCCCACATGGGTGATGCGGATGCCGGTGGGCATGATGGCGTTCAGTTCGGTCTGCCACTGGGCAAAGTCCGGGTTCTCAGCCTCGGTCTTGATATCCACGCACTCACACTCGCTCTCCTGCCCCAGCGAAAGCGGGCAGGCAAAGGTCATGTAGATGTGGGGGTTGAAGCCCAGCGTGTGCCACACAGGCAGGCCGCTGCGCTTGAGCACCCGCTGCATCACCCGCTGCAGATCCAGCAGGGAGATGTAGGAGGCCTCATTCTTTTTCTCAAACGAGATTCTGACTGTAATCAAAGCAGGGACCTCCTAACAGATGATTGGCACCGCAGCCATGGCAGGCGCGGTTGCAGGGCTGGGTGGTCTGGGCGGCAAGGGCCTTGTTGTACTCCCGCACCAGATATTCATGGGTCACACCGTAGTCCATGTGGCTCCACGGGGTCACCTCGTCCAGCCCAATGGGACGCTGGCAGTAAAACTTGGGATCAATGCCCAGATCCTCAAACACCTGCATCCAGGTATCATACTTGAAGCACTCTTCCCAACCGTCAAAGTAACAGCCCCGTTTGTAGGCTTCCAGAATAACAGGAGCCAGACGGCGGTCGCCCTTGGCGAATACGCCCTCCAGAAAACTGGTGGTGCTGTCGTGGTAGTTCACCTTAATCTTGCGGCTGTGGACGCTTTCCAGCAGGTGCTTCTGCTTGGCCTGCAGGCTTTCCTCCGTGTCCATGGGCACGAACTGGAAAGGCGTATGGGGCTTGGGCACAAAGCAGGCACAGCTGATGGTCACCTGCACGCCCCTGCCCTTGGCGTGCCTGGGGTTGGAGTAATAGAGATCTACCACCTTCTGGGCGGTCTCGGCAATGCCCTCGATGTCCTCCATCGTCTCGGTAGGCAGGCCCATCATAAAGTAGAGCTTGACTGAGGAATAGCCGTTGGCAAAGGCCAGTGAGCAGGTCTTTTCGATCTCGTCCCAGGTAACATTCTTGTTGATGACATCCCGCAGGCGCTGGGTACCGGCCTCGGCCGCAAAGGTCAGGCCGCTCTTGCGCACCTTGGTGGTCTTTTCGATCAGGCTCTGGGAGAAGTTGTCCATCCGCAGGGAGGGCAGAGAGAGGCTGACGTGCTCCTTGGGGGCCCACTCATTCAGATCATCCAGCAGTTCTTCCAGCTGGCCGTGGTCGGAGGTGGACAGGCTGGACAGGCTCAGCTCCTCATAGCCGGTGTTGGCGCATAGGTCCTGTGCCGCCTTATTCAGCAGGCTGGCATCCCGCTGGCGCATGGGGCGGTACAGGAAGCCCGCCTGGCAAAACCGGCAGCCGCGTACACAGCCGCGCAGCACTTCAATGCTGGCACGATCCTGGATGGCCCCCACCATGGGCACAACAAAGTTCGTTGGCGGGGCAAACTCGTTCAGATCCTTGATGATGGCCTTGGTGATGACCGCCGGGATGCCCGGCTCGTTGGGGGTAATGGCCTTGACCCGGCCGTCCTCAAAGTAGGTCACATCGTAGAAGGCAGGGATGTAGACCCCGGGGATCTTTGCAATGCGGCGCAGCAGCTCCTTTTTGGAGACGCTGCCCTCTTTCTTGGCACGCTCGATCTCGGCGCAAATGGAAGGCAGCTGGTTCTCACCCTCACCCAGCTGGATGACATCAAAGAAATCCGCAATGGGTTCCGAGTTGCAGGCGCAGGGGCCACCCGCCACGATCAGAGGCCAGTGCTCGTCGCGGTCCTTTGCGTAGAACGGAATGTGCGCCAGATCGAGCATGGCTAGAATGTTGGTATAGGAAAGCTCGTACTGCAGGGTAAAGCCCACCGCATCAAAATCGGTCAGGGGGTCCTTGCTCTCCATAGTGTACAGGGGCAGGTCCAGCCGCTCCATCTCCGCCTTCATATCCAGCCAGGGCATAAAGGCCCGCTCACACCACCAGTTCTCGTGGCTGTTGAGCAGCTCGTACAGGATCTTCTCGCCGAGGAAGGACATTCCCACCTCATAGGTATCCGGGAAGCAGAATGCAAACCGGACATCCACCTTTTCTTTGTCTTTATACACGCTGCCCGGTTCGCCGCCGGTGTAACGGCCCGGCTTCTGCACCCGGCCCAGCGCTTCTTTCAGCTTGGGATCAAACATCAAGTTCCTCCATTGACAGAACAGTTTTACTTCATTCATTTTATTGTACCCGATTCTGCCGGGAAATGCAATCATTGTTTTGGAGCAGCGACCAGCCGCACGCCGCCAGCTGTGCCCCATCCAGCGGCGGGATGGGCAGGAGGTTGAAGGCCCCGGTCAGGAGGTTGGCCGCCAGAAAGGCACTGGCCCGGATGGTGGCCCGCTGTTCCAGCCGAAGTATCCAGAGCCCGGCCAGCACAAAATTCACCGCAGGGCCTGCCGCGGCAAGGAGAGCGGTCTGCCACAGGGTCATTTTCCTGCCCCGGGTGCGTATACAAAAGCCGGTAAGAGTGACTTCAATGACCGGAAACTGCCCAAACAGGGCAAGATATACCCCGATGTGCCCCCACTCATGCAGGAATGCTGCCAGCAGCCCCAGCCGCAGAAACCCGCTTGCATCGAAATAGAGCAGAACGTACAGCGCCCCGCAGAGCAGCAGTGGGTCCCGGAACACAAGCGACCCATACCGGAATCGATGCCGCATCACGGCAGGCTCAGTGCGGCAGAAGGATCATACCGGATGCCGCCTGTCAGAAATTCAAAGTGCAGGTGTGCCCCGGTGGCACGGCCCGTCTGTCCGGCAGTGCCCAGCCGCTGACCTGCTGCAACCACCTCCCCGGCCCGGACATAGAGATACTGCATGTGGGCATAGAGCGTTTCCTGCCCGTCCCCATGGGTCAGCCGGACATAGTTGCCGTAAGCGGCTCCACGCCGGGCGGCGGTCACCACGCCGTCCAGTGCCGCAAGGACCGGTGTGCCCTCCCCGCAGGCAAGGTCCACGCCCCGGTGGAAGGCTTTTTCCCCAGTAAAGGGATCCTTCCGCCAGCCATAAGGGTCAGAGACACGCCACGCCGCCGTTTCCAGCGGGAAGCAGAGCGTCTGCCCCGGCTTTGCCTGTTTCAGGCTGGCTCCCGCCGGGGCATTCTTGCCCGCACAGACCGGGAGCACCCTGCCCGCCAGCAGAATGATCAGCAGCACCGTTAGAGCCAGCACCGCCGCCCGTTGATATCGCTTGTGTTTCCCTGCTCGTCCATGTTTTGCCTGCATCTTTTCGCCCTCCGTTCTGGAAAGTGTATGCAGAAGGAAAATCACTGAGAACCAAAACACCCCCTGGGAGATTTCCCAGAGGGTGCTCGTTCCGTATTTACCGGCGGAGCCAGTCATGGAGCCGCTGGAAGATGCTGGGGTGGCCGTGCCGTTCCGTGCGATCAACAGCGTGCGGAATGGGTGTGCTCTGCACAGCCGGAGCAGGTGCTGCTTTCACCGTGGCAGGCTGTTTTGCTGGTTCTGCGGGCTGCTCCGCCACCTGAACCGGCTCCGGTCTCGTTTCGGGCTCAGACGGCCGTTCCGGTGCCTTTGGCTCGGGCTGCTCCGGTTCTGCCGCAGGAGCAGCATCCCGGGCGAGCCAGTCATCCCGGAGCAGATCGTACATGTCCATCTGGCCGTTGACAAGGGGCTCACCAGGGGCCGCTTTCACCTTTTGATAGCTGCCGTCTGCCCGCATCTCCCGGGCATTGACGTTATCCCGCAGCTGCAGCTGCAGGATATCGCTCAGCTTCTGGATGAGGACAGGGTCCTCCACCCGGACACCCACCTCCACGCGGCACTCGGTGTTGCGGGTGAGGAAATCGCCGGAGGCGATATAGATGCGGGTGGTCACGCCATCGTAGAAGCTGTAGATGCGGCCATGCTCAAGGTAGCGGCCCACCAGACTGCGGATATGCAGGTTCTCGGTCTTACCTGGCACCTCGGCGCGGACACAGCAGATGCCGCGCACGATCATATCGATGCGGACCCCCGCACAGCTGGCTTCTTCAAGCTTCAGGATGATATCCCGATCCGAGATGGAGTTGTTTTTCAGGATCATGGATGCCGGGCGGCCCAGCTTGGCAGCATTGATGACCCGGTCCATCTCGTCCAGCAGCACGCTCTTGAAGCGCAGAGGAGCCACCAGCATCTTCTCGGTGGTCTCCGTCAGCTTCTGCACGGCAAGGTTCTGGAACACGTTGGAGGCTTCCTCACCGATGCCCAGATCTGCCGTGATGAACGAATAATCGGTATAGAGCTCGCTGGTCTTTTCGTTGTAGTTGCCGGTGCCGATCTGGGTGATATAGCTGTATCCCTGCGGGCCCTTTTTTGTGATGAGGGTCAGCTTGGAGTGCACCTTGTAATCATCAAAGCCATAGAGAATGGTACAGCCAGCCTCTTCCAGCTGCTTGGACCAGTCGATGTTATTCTGCTCGTCAAAGCGGGCACGCAGCTCCACAAGAGCCACCACTTCCTTGCCGTTTTCGGCGGCTTCGATCAGGGCCTGCACGATCTGGGATTCCCGCGCCATCCGGTAAAGGGTCATCTTAATGGAGATGACCTCCGGATCCAGCGCGGCCTTTTTCAGCATCGCGATGAAGGGACGGATGGACTGATACGGATAACTGAGCAGGACATCGTGCTTTTCCACCTCGGCAGCAAGGTCATAATCCTGGGGCGGCAGCATGGGCCGGGCCGAGGGATAGAATAGCTCCGGGTTGCCCTCGGCCTCCATTTTACCGGTGAGCTTGTAGAAGAAGCTCAGATCCAGCGGGCTCTTCTGGGCAAACACCCGCTTATGGCTCAGTTCTAATTTATCGCAGAGGAGACGCAGGATCTCCTGCGGGGCCGTGGGGGTCACCTGCAGGCGGACAGCGGCCAGCTTACGGCGGCGCTTGAGCAGGTCGGCCATGATCTCGCGGTAATCGATATCATGGTCCATCATGCCCTCTTTTACATCAATGTCAGCGTTGCGGGTGACGCGGAACAGGCACTTTTCCTGGACGGCATCCTTGCCGAAGATAAGGGACGCATAGTGGAGCACCAGTTCCTCTGTCAGGGCAAACTCGGTCTTGCCCTCCCGGCGCACCAGGATCAGCCGCTCCATCTGGCTGGAGATGGGGATCATGCCAAGGCTCTGGCCCTCTTTCTCCTTGAGCAGAGCACCGAGGTAGATCTCCTTATTGCGCAGGAACGGGAACGGGTGGCGGTTGTCCACGATCTGCGGGCTGAGGATGGGGAACAGCTCGTTCTGGAAGTATTTTTTCCAGAAGCGTTCCTGCTCCTTATCCATCGCATCGAAGTCTACCTTTTTATAGCCGCAGGCATCCAGATTTTCCAGCGCTTTCTCGTAGTATTTATCGCAGTCCTCCTGCAGATGGGCAACTTTGGGCATGATGGCGTTCAGCTGTTCCTCGGCCGTCATGTTGGTCTTGTTCTCACGCTTGTCTTTGTCCTTCTGACTGCGTGCAAGGTTGGCGCGCTCCTGCAGAGAGCCCACACGCACCATGAAAAATTCATCCAGATTGGAGCCATAAATGGCAAGGAATTTCACCTGCTCCGCCAGCGGGACATTCTTATCCTTGCCCAGCACCAGCACACGACGGTTAAAGTCCAGCCAGCTGAGTTCACGGTTGATGAAGATCGTATCCTCTTTCATAGTAGTTTACTCCCTTTTTCCCTGACCTGCGGCTTTCGCCGCAGCGCTTCAGCTCACGTAAGCAAGCCCATCCCACTCTTCCACCACCGCTTCTGTCAGGCCGGGCACGGCGGCGGCCTCTTCCACCGCAGCAAAGCGCCCGTACTGCTCCCTGTATTCGATGATGGCCCGGGCGCGCTGCTCCCCTACTCCCGGCAGGGTGCAGAGAGCGTCCTGCCCGGCGGTGTTCAGATCGACCCGTGCCAGCTGGATGAGCGGTGTTTCACTTCCGGCTGCACGGCCTGGCCCTGTCTGCCGCGGAACGGCAAACCCAAACGCCAGCGCGACGCATACCGCGCAGACAAGGGCCGCTGTCCACAGAAATCTCTGTTCCGTTTTTGTGAGACTGGCTTTCTTCATTCCATTGTACCCGACTTTCTCTGAAAAAGAAAGCCCTCTGCGGAGAATTTGCAGAGAGCTTTACAATGATTTTACGCAGAAGTTTCCGCACGGCGCACCATGCCATACAAAAGCTCTGCCGCTGCACCGGTATCGTGGTCGGTCAGGGTCATCCGGTTGGCAGCAAGGCGCAGTTCAGGCGCGGCATCCGCAGGCACAACGCTCTCCCCCGCCAGATGGACAAGGTCGAGCATCTGGGTGCAGCCGGCCAGCACCGTCAGCTGCTCGGCAGCATAGCCGGAGGGAGGGCAGACGGCGTTGAGCATGGCACTGCCTGAGACAAGGCCCGGGGTAAGCACCAGCGTATCCGGTGCAAGGCGCTCCGCATGCAGGAAGGCTGCCGCGTCCCCCAGCGCCTTTTGCAGCGTGGGCAGAATGGGCATCTGCTTTTTGTCCTGATAGAACAGGATGCGCAGAACGTCCTCACCCTTGACATCGGCGGCGTTGCTCAGCACAAAGGGAGTCCACTCCTGCTTGAGGTGGAACACCAGCCCCTCGCTCATCCGCACAGCGCGGGTGGAGCCATCGCGCATCTGCAGGGCAATGCCCACGCCGGACAGGGAGGGCAGCATCTTCAGGACAGACTCCTCCATCCCCTCAAAGCTGCACAGCGCGGTGCCGGAGCCCTCCGAAAAGTTGTAGGCCAGTGTGCCGCCGCAGACCAGCGCGGGCGCACTGAGCCGCACCCCGCCCAACAGAGAGCGGACCGCCCGGGGTGAGCGCTGAGAGAAAACGGTCAGCCTGCCGCCCCTGCTGGCAAAAAGCTGCAGCACGTCCCGCTGGAGCTGGGGCAGATTGCCTGCGGCATCCAGCAGCAGGCTGTCCAGATCACAGAGGACTAAGGTCTGGTCAATGGTCGTCTCTTTCATAGGGTATTTCCTCCTGTGCGCTGACGGAGCGTGGTCAAGAAGCGGGTGAAGTAATCCGGCAGCTCAGAATTGAACCGCAGGTGTTCCCCCGTGATGGGGTGAACAAACCCCAGCGTTTTTGCATGCAGGCACTGCCCATGCAGGCTGGTGATGCAGTTGTGGGGGCCGTACACCGGGTCGCCCGCCACCGGGTGATGGATGGAAGCCATGTGAACGCGGATCTGGTGGGTACGGCCCGTTTTCAGGCGGCACTCCAGCATCGTGAACTCGCCCAGCCGTTCCAACACCTTGTAGCCGGTATAGGCGTACTTTGTGTGGGGCTCACTGGCCGGATAGACCGCCATCTTCTTGCGGTCGGTCTTGCTGCGGCCCAGGTTGCTCTCCACAAAGCCCTCATCCTGGGCAAAGCCGCCATAGACGATGGTATTGTAGGCCCGCTCCACACTGTGCACTGCCATCTGCTGGGAAAGGCCGATGTGGGTTGCATCATCCTTTGCCACCACCAGCAGACCGCTGGTGTCCTTATCGATGCGGTGGACGATGCCGGGCCGGATCTCGCCGCCAATGCCGGAAAGGCTGCCCTTGCAGTGCCAGAGCAGAGCGTTGACCAGGGTGCCGTCCGGGTTGCCGGGAGCCGGGTGGACGACCATCCCTTTGGGCTTGTTGACCACCAGAAGGTGCGCATCCTCATAGATGATGTCCAGCGGGATCTCCTGCGGCACAGCCTCGATGGGCTTTGCATCGGGGATCTCCAGCAGGATGATATCCCCTGCCTTGAGCTTCAGGCTCTTGGCCGGGGCCTTGCCGTTGCAGAGCACATGGCCCTCAGCCACAAGGCCCTGCAGGGCGCTGCGGGAAAGGCCGGTGTCCTCGCCGCTCAGAAAGCGATCGATGCGCTGGCCTGCGCCCTCGGCTTCCACGATGTATTCACGCTGCTCCATGGCTTACTGCTCCTTCGGGCCCTTTTTCGTATCCTCGTGCAGCTCCTCCAGGAAAATGACCAGCACCCAGAGTGCCACACCAACGCAGACACAGATATCTGCAAAATTGAACACCGCAAACCGCATGAACAGCAGGTTGATGTAATCCACCACCTCGCCGTTCAGCACACGGTCGATCAGGTTGCCGATGCCGCCGCCCAGCACCAGAATGAGTGCGGCCTGCTGCAGACGGTTGTTCCGGCTGCGGAAGAACAGCCAATAAGCAACCAGCAGCAATGCTGCGCTGGTTGCAACGATCAAAAACAACTGCTTGCCGCTGAGCAGGCTGAATGCCATGCCCTGGTTGAGCACGAACCGCAGCTCCACCACATGGGGGATCAGCGGCATTGCGCCCACCGGCTGCAAAGCGCTGACAGCCCAGAACTTGATGGCCTGATCGAGGCCGACCAGCGCCGCAACGCACAGCAGATTGAAGATCACAAATGCCATAAAAATACTCCCAACGGCGGCATGCTGCCGCCTGTGTTCTGATACCAAAAAGCGGCGCTCCCTGCTCGAAAGGAGCGCCGCAGCGTTTATTTCAGGAAGGCTTATGCTTCCACCACGCTTGCGCAGCGTGCGCAGAGGGTGGGATGTGCGGCGTGGGTGCCGATGTCCGCGGAATACTTCCAGCAGCGCTCGCACTTTTCGCCGGTGGCATGTGCAGCAGCAACGCCCAGGCCCTCAACAGCGGAGGCGGAACCACCCTCGCCCTTGACCAGTTCCACATGGGAAACGATCATCAGGTCAGCCAGCTCGTCCATGGGAATGCTGTTCAGCAGGTCATAGACGGCATCATTGCAGTACAGGGTAACGGAAGCTTCCAGAGAAGCACCGATGGTCTTTTCTGCACGGGCCTGCTCCAGCACCTTCTTGACCTCGTCACGGACAGCAATGAGCTGTGCCCACTTGGCCTTGAAGGCATCGTTTGCAGCGTACTGGCCTGCCTTGGGCATTGCCTCGAACACAACGTACTTGTTCATGCCTTCGGTCTTGGGCAGGAAGTCCCAGATCTCCTGGCTGGTGAAGCAGAGGATGGGGGCAATGATCTTGTCCAGAGCGACCAGGATCTTGTACATGGTGGTCTGGGCAGCCTTGCGGCCCACACCGTTGGTGCAGTACAGTCGGTCCTTGGTCACATCCAGGTAGAAGTTGGACATGGCAACAACGCAGAAGTTGTAGACGGCGTGATAGACCTTGTTGAAGTCATACACATCGTAGCCGGCCTTGGCATTCACGATCAGGTCATCCAGAGCGGCCAGTGCCCAGCGGTCGATCTCCTGCAGCTGGTCATCCGCCACACAATCGGTGTTGGGGTCAAAGCCATCCAGATTGCCCAGAATGAAGCGGGCGGTGTTACGGATCTTGCGGTAAGCCTCGCTCAGCTGCTTGAAGATATTCTTACCGGCGCGCACATCCACGGTGTAGTCGGAAGAAGCGACCCACAGGCGGATGATATCCGCACCGTAGTCCTTGATGATCTCGCTGGGCTCCACGCCGTTGCCGGCGCTCTTGTGCATCTGCTTGCCCTGCTCGTCCACGACCCAGCCGTGGCACAGAACGGACTTATAAGGTGCGCAGCCCTTGGCAGCCACGCTGGTCAGCAGGCTGGACTGGAACCAGCCGCGGAACTGGTCGCCGCCCTCCATATACATGTCGGCCGGGAAGCGCAGCTCCGGGCGCTCCTCCAGAACGGCAGCGTGGGTGGAACCGGAATCGAACCAGACATCCATGATGTCGGTATCCTTGGTCCACTCGGAAGCGCCGCACTTCTCGCAGACTTCACCTGCGGGGATGATCTGCTCTGCCTCATACTTGTACCAGGCATCGGAGCCCTCCTTGCGGAACAGCTCGCTGACAGCCTTGATGGTGGCATCGGTGATGTGGTAAGCGCCGCACTTCTTGCAGTAGAAAGCCGGGATGGGCACGCCCCAGGTACGCTGACGGCTGATGCACCAGTCGTTGCGGTCGCGGACCATGCCCTTCATGCGGTCGTGGCCCCAGTCAGGCATCCACTTCACGGTGTCGATGGCCTTGTAGACATCGTCACGGAACTTGGCAACAGAGCAGAACCACTGCTCGGTGGCACGGAAGATGATGGGGTTGTGGCAGCGCCAGCAGTGGGGGTACTGATGCTTGATGTGCACCTGACCCATGATGACACCGGCTTCGGTCAGGTCGGCCAGAATGGTCTTGTTGGCAGCCCAGACACGCTGACCTGCGTACTTACCGGCCAGCTCCGTCAGGCAGCCGCCGTCGTCCACAGGAACAGTGATGGGCACGTTGTACTTCTGAGAAACATTGAAGTCATCCACGCCGTGGCCGCCTGCGGTGTGGACGCAGCCGGAACCGCTTTCCAGCGTGACATGGTCACCCAGGATGACAGTACCCTCCTTGGGCAGGTAGACGTGATGATAGCGCATCAGCTCGAACTCAGCGCCGGAAACAGGTTCGCCCACGATCTCGTAGTTCTCAATATGGCAGGCATCCATCACGCTCTTGACCAGCTCGGTGGCCATGATATGGTACTCCTCGCCGATCTTGACAAAGGAATACTCAAAGGCACCGTTCAGGCAGATGGCCTCGTTGGCGGGCAGGGTCCAGGTGGTGGTGGTCCAGATCACGAAGTAGGTCTTATCCATCGGGATGCCGTGCTTTGCCAGCACGCCGTTGGGGTCCTGAGAAACGTGGAAGCGGACGAAGATGGAATCGCAGTCGTCCTCACCGTACTCGATCTCGGCCTCAGCCAGAGCGGTGCGGCAGTCGGGGCACCAGTACACAGGCTTCAGGCCCTTGTAGATGTAGCCCTTCTTGGCCATCTCGCCAAAAATCTCGATCTGGCGGGCCTCGAACTCAGGCTTCAGGGTCAGGTAGGGGTGCTCAAAGTCACCGATAACACCCAGACGCTTGAACTGGTCGCTCATAATGTCGATATGCTCGGTGGCGAACTTTTCGCAGATCTGGCGCAGCTCCAGCTTGGAGATGTCCTTCTTCTTCTCGCCCAGAGAGGACAGAGCCTTCAGCTCAATGGGCAGGCCGTGGGTATCAAAGCCGGGCACATAGGGAGCCTGGAAGCCCTCCATGTTCTTGTCGCGGATGATGATATCCTTGATGATCTTGTTCAGGGCGGTGCCCATGTGGATGTTGCCGTTTGCATACGGAGGGCCGTCGTGCAGGACAAACTTGGGCTTGCCGTCGTTGTGCTTGATCAGGTTGTTGTACAGGTCGTTCTTCTCCCAATCCTCCAGCATGGCGGGCTCCTTCTTGGGCAGACCGGCACGCATCTCAAACAGAGTCTTGGGCAGGTTCAGGGTACTATCGTACTGAGACTTATTCTTAGCCAATGGTTACACACTCCTCTAATTTACTAAAACGCTTTTGGGATCACTCGCTGAACTTCACGCCCTTAAAAGCGGCGTAGTCCGGCGCTGCAGCCTCATCCTCGGCGGCAGGGGCCGGGGGCGGGTCGAGCTTGAGCTGGCTCTCGTCCTGTGCCCAGAACTCCTCGCTGGTCTTTTCATCCGCAGGAGCCTCGTCCTCAGCATCCACATCCGCTGCAGCGGGCTGTGCCTCTGCGATCTCCTCGGTCACAGCGGCGGCAGTGGTATCGGCGGCTGCAGCCTCATCCTCGGCAGGAGCATCCTCAGCGGGCTCCTCCTTCTGGAACTCAGGCAGGCGGCTCAGAGACTCAACATGGCTGCGGTACAGGTTCAGCACATCGGACTTGAAGCGGGTCACCTCCAGCCGGACGCGGTCATACTCGCGCTCCTGGGCAAGCTTTTTCTCGTTTGCCTCGTTGATGATCTCATCCGCGCGGTCACTGGCTTTTTGCAGCAGCTCGTTGGCATCACGGATAATATCATCACCGCGCAGATTTGCGCGATGCAGGATCTCTTCCGACTTCTGGTTTGCTTCCCGGATGACATTCTCACCCATCCGCTGGGCATTGATCAGCGCGCTCTTGAGCATATCGCCGTCAGCCTCGTAGCTCTCCATTTCCTTGTGCAGACGCTGATTCTCGGCGGTCAGCTCAGCGATCTGGCGGCGCAGTTCCTCAGCCTGATCTTCATCCTGCTTCAGCTGCTCCTCTACTTTATCCAGGAAACGGTCCACCTCTTCGGTCCGGTAGCCGCGGATGTTCTTTTCAAACTGTGCAGCACGCACATCCTGCGGGGTCAGCATAGTGGTTTCCTCCCTTTTCATTCAATATTGAAAAAACTCGATGATCGATCGGTCTTTTTTGCTTTTTCCGGGCAGGGCCGTCAGGCCAAAGCGCCCCTTGCCGCGCACCGTGAACACATCACCTTCATACACCGGGGCGTGGGCGCTCTCTGCAGGCAGGTGGTTGATCTCCACCCGGCCCGCCGCGATCCACTCACACGCCTGCCCGCGGCTGCAATGGAGCATGGCCGCAAGCACAGCGTCCAGCCGCAAAGAGGACACGGTGGCTGTCTGCGTTTTGCGCTCTGCCTGTGGGAATTCGGGTACCTCATCCAGCGAAAGCAGCGTGGTGGTGACCTCTGTCCGGCCCACCTGCAGCAGTTCCCGGCAGATGAGCTCCCCTGCCGTTTCCAGCGCAAAGACATAGGCAGTGCCCGGTGTATCGGCCGGGAGCACGATGTCTCCCAGCGCTTCACGCCGCAGCTCCAGCCCCATCAGGCTGCCCAGATAATCCTTGTGGCCCGGCAGTGCCGCCCCGGAAAGGGTGCGGCAGGTCAGCTTCACACAGCACAGCGGGCTTGCAGGGTAGCAGCCCTCCGGCTCCAGGCAGAGCAGCTTCCGCTCTGCTCCGGGCCAGCCGCCCTCAAAGTGATGGTCGCTCTCCGGCACATCGGCACGGTTCAGCGCAGCACGGGCCAGATCCTGTTCCCTGTCGCTCAAAAAGCCGGAGTAGCGGGCAATGCCGCGTCCCTCGGCCGCGCGGACCAGATCCTCCACATGCCGCATCAGAAAGCGCTCTTCATCGGTGCGGGCGGGCACAAAGCCCCGCACCGCCCTGGGAGCAGGATCAATAGAACGCGCCATTGTTCTCCAGCTCGTCCAGCAGATCACCCATAATGTCCACGTTGTACGGGGTAATGATGAAGGTGCTGTTGGCAACGCGCTTGATCTGGCCGTTGTTGGCGTAAGCCACACCGGACAGGAAATCCACCAGACGGCGGGAAACTTCCTTGTTGGTAGACTCCAGATTCAGCACGACCGTGCGCTTGTTGTTCAGGTGGTCTGCAATGGTGCTGGCATCCTCAAAGCGCTCGGGCTTTACCAGAACGACCTTGAGCTGGGTGGTGGCGTGGATGTTGACCACCTTGTTCTTCTTCTGGGCACCCTCCACCGGCTCTTCCTCTGCATCGTCCATGCCAACGCCGAGACCGCTGTTGTTGTTCACCATCTGGGGGCCGTCGTCGATGTACTGATCGTCGTAATCGTCCTCACCGCCGAAAAGGCCCTTTTTGAGACTATCCACGAAAGACATAGTATCTGCTCCTTTCATTCGGGCAGCCGCAGCTGCCTGGCGCCTTTTGCAAAAGAGATGCAAATAGCTTTTACTATTATCGGATTTTTTGCCGCAGATGTCAATAACTACAAAAGTTTTCCATCATACAAATTTTGTCCGGAGACAATAATCTCGTCATAAAGCCGAACCTGACTGACAGAACCAGCCGTTCCGCTGGGCAAAACGATGAGGTCATCGCCATCCGTGATCTGCGGATGGGCATCGTCCACAGGGTCGATGCGGCAGAAGCGGGCCAGGTTGCCGTACTTCACATACACGCCGGGGATGTAGTTCTCGCCCTGGCCCTCTGCCTCGGAGCCATCCTCCTTGAGGTAGTGCACCGCAGCAGCAGGCACCCGCAGGCCGGTGTTGCGTCCCACGATGATCTGGGCATCGGCACAGTTCAGCCGGAGCACATCGCCGTTGATGATCTCGCAGGAGAGGACAAAGTGGGCAATGTCGTTTTCCGCATCGATGTTCACCTCGCTGACCTTTGCCTTGAGGGGCGTTTCCACCTGACCGGGAAAGCGGATCTCAACGCTCTTGGTCAAGGGCTTGCCGTCCCTGCCCAGCAGCTTTTCCGCCTGTTTGGCCGAGCACACCCCGGCATAGTACCAGGTAAAGCCCGAAACGATCTTTCCCGCGCAGCCGTCCAGCGCAATCTCCGGGGAGGATTCAACGTAGGCTTTCAGGTTGGCTGCATCCAGCGCAAGGATATCGGCAGAACCTGCGTTCAGCCGCCCGGAACTGGAGCTGCGGATGAAATAGCCCGTCTGCGGGGCCGTGATCTGGGACGGATTGCCCAGCTGGGACTGTACCGTGGCGGCCTGCTGGGTCAGCGCGGTGATCTGGTCAGAGAAACTGGCCACCTCGCCGGTGATGACCCAGAGCTTGTTCTGGGCCAGAATGTAGTTTTCCTTCTCCGCATCGGTATTCTCGTAGTCCCCTGCATCCAGCGAATCCATCAGGTCGTACAGAGCAGCGGAACGATTCTTGCGCAGGGATTCCAGCTGCACCGAAGTGGTGTTCTGGGAGCGCTGCAGCAGGTCGATCTGATCATTGATCTGGGTCAGCTGCTGGCGCAGGGTGGCCTGCGCTGCATCGCTGTAGATCTCAGCCACCGCTGTGCCTGCCGAGACACGCTCGCCATCGGCCACCAGATATCCCAGCGTGCCGCCGCCCGCAACGTAGCTTTCCTCAAACAGGAGCACGCCTTCGGCATCCACAGTGTCCTCCACCGTAGCCAGCAGGGCGGTCTCGTAAGTATTGGGCGGAAACAGCACCTGCATTGCCTGATAGCCCACATACAATGCCGCCAGCAGCAAAAACACGATGACGACAGCGGCCAGCGTTTTCAGTGCGCCGGAGATGCCCTCGCGGTTTTCTTCCTGCATATCGCTCATCCTTTCGCTAAAAATTCATTTGTGAGACATGCGGCCTGTTCCCGGACATCCGGGGCCGAGGCATCCAGCCAGCAGATGCCTTCCATGTGGCGGAACCAGGTCAGCTGGCGCTTGGCATAGTTGCGGGAAGCCTGTTTCAGCTTCTCCACACAAGGGGCAAGCGCGCTCTCCCCCGCAAAGTAGGGGAAGAATTCTTTGTATCCAATGGCCTGGGCCGCCATCTTATAGGTATCCCGGTGTTCCCACACACATTTTGCCTCGTTCAGCAGATCCTGCTCCATCATCAGATCCACCCGCAGGTCGATGCGGCGGTAGAGCTGGGCGCGCTCCGGGAAATCCAACCCAAGGATCAGAGAACGGTAGGGCTTTTCGGGCGGGAGTGAGTCTGCTTTCTGCTCACTGAGCTTTTTGCCGGTGGCGCGGTAATGTTCCAGCGCCCGCAGCACCCGGACATGGTTGTTCGGATGGATGGCCGCCGCCGCCTCGGGGTCCACCGCCTGCAGCTCCGCATACATGGCTTCCGGACCCTTTTCATTCAGTTCCGCGGCCAGCTGTTCCCGCAAACCGTCCGGCGTTTTCTCAGCAGCAAAGCGGACACCATACAAAAAGCTCTGGACATAGAGCCCGGTGCCGCCCACGAGGATGGGCAGATGTCCTCTGCCGGAGATCTCATGCTCCAGCGCTCCGGCCAGCGCGGTGAAATCTGCCACGCTGAACGGTTCATCGGGCTGCAGGATATCTACCCCATGGTGCGGAATGCCGCGAGTCTCCTCGGGGGTCACCTTGGCGGTGCCCACATCAAGACCTTTGTAAATCTGCATCGAATCGGCGCTGATGATTTCCCCGCCGAACTGCTCGGCCAGTGCAACACCCAACGCGGTCTTGCCGGAAGCCGTGGGGCCGACCACGGCCAGCACCGGGTGCTTTTTGTTACACGATCCGTCCAAACTGCTTTTCCAGCTCCTTCCGGGTCAATTTAAGAACACAAGGCCGACCATGGGGGCAGAAGGGCGGCACCTCGCCCGAGAGGATCTTTTCAGCCAATGCCATCAGCTCCTGCGGGGAGGTCTTATCCCCCGCCTTGATGGCCGCACGGCAGGAGATGGAATGGAGCACCCACTCAGTCTTTTCGCTCAGGGCATCGCGGCTGCCCTTGGAGAGCTTATCCGCCAGCTCCACCAGCAGATCCTCGGCACTGCCCTGTTCCACATCCGCGGGCACAGAGCGAAGGAACACGCTGTTGCCGCCAAAGTCATCGATCTCCAGTCCGGCGCTTTCCAGCAGCTCAAGGTTGGAGAGGAGGGCAGTCTTTTCCTCCGCCGACAGCTCCACCACCAGCGGCTCCAGCAGCAGCTGGGCCGGAACATCTCCATAGTTTGCCGCCAGCTTCTCGAAAAGCTGGCGCTCGTGGGCGGCGTGCTTATCAATGATGCAGATTTCTTCCCCGCGCTCGGCAAGGATGTAGGTCTTGAAGATCTCACCCACATAGCGCAGAGGGGCAGGGCCTTCCTGCACGTCAAAGCCCAGCTGTTCCGGCATATCCTCGGCAGCAGAGGCCTGCTGCGGAGCTGGGGCGGCAGGCATTTCCTCCTTGGGAGCAGGATCCCATGCCGCCATGTGGTCCTGATGTTCGGGCAGATCTGCGCCGTCCGGCTCAATGTCCAATGCACCTTCTCCCAGCGCTGCGGCAAAGGCGGGTGTTTCAGGCTCACTCTCCGTGGGAGCTGGTGCCGGGCTGTGCAGGGTGGCATCCTGCCGGATGGGCAGGCCCGATGCAACCGTTGTCCAGCTGTGCTCTGTCAGCTTTTCCTCGGCAGTGTTCGGTGCAGGCAGGATATCCGGGTGGCTTGCAGGTGCCGGACGGGACAGCGGTACTGCTGCCGGTGCCGGAGTGAAGCTCCGGAAGCTCCGCTGGGGCTGAGGGGTATGCTCATGGAGCGTTCCCGGCTCGGCTTGGCCCGGAATGATGGCAGAAAGCCCTGTAAAGTTATTCTTCTTTACATCTTTTTCTGCCGCATTATCATTTATTCTAGATTTGTTGGATTCTTCATCTTTTTTATCCTCTTCAAAGGCAAAACGCCGCTCTCCGGTGCCCGGTTGGGCCAGTGCCAGCTTGACAGCGTGATAAACGAGATCAAAGATATCGTTTTCCCGGGCAAAGCGCACCTCAGTCTTGGCCGGGTGGACATTGACATCCACAAGGTCAGCGGGCATTTCCAGAAGCAAGATTCCTCCAGGGAACTTGCCCTGCATCGTGGTGCCTTTGAATGCTGTTTCCATAGCCGCCATCATGGTGCGGTTGCGGACATAGCGCCCATTGATGTAGAAATACTGCATACTGCGGCTGGCGCGGCAGCTCCTGGGCTGGGTGATGAGGCCCCACACCCGGTACACCCCCTCCTGATTGTCCAGCTCCATGAGGTCACGGCTGAATTCCCGGCCCAGCACCGCGTAGGCGGCACTGCGCAGCTTGCCGTCACCGGGGGTAACATACTGCAGCTTACCCTCCCGGACAAACTTGAAGCTAACCTCGGGGTGGCTCAGGGCCACATGGGCCACAATATCCGCCACAAAGGTACCCTCGCTGGAATCCTTTTTGAGGAACTTCATCCGGGCCGGGGTGTTGTAGAACAGATCCTGCACCCGGATGGTAGTGCCCACGCCGCGTGCACCGGGCTCCAGCGGATAATCCTCGCCGCCCTCGATGCGGTAGACAGAGGCGCACTCGTCGTTTTCAGTACGGGTCAACACTTCTACCCGCGCCACGCTGGCAATGGAAGCCAGCGCTTCTCCACGGAAGCCCAGGGTGTGGATATGGTTCAGATCATCCTCCGTCCGGATCTTACTGGTGGCGTGGCGGATGAATGCCGTAGGGATATACTCTGCTTCAATGCCCGAACCGTTGTCGCTGATTTCGATCAGCTTTACGCCGCCTGATTCAATGGTCACGGTGATCTGGCTTGCCCCGGCATCAATGGCGTTTTCCAGCAGCTCCTTCACCACGGAAGCAGGCCGCTCCACCACCTCACCGGCTGCAATGAGCTCTGCCGTGTGCTTGTCCAGAACATGGATGACTGCCATATTCGTTCCCTCCCCTGTTTTTTAGGATTTTTCAGGAAATCAGCCGTTCAGGCTGCCCTTCAAGGTCTTTTTCAGCTCGTACAGGAAATTCAGCGCTTCAATGGGGGTCAGCGTTTCCACATCCAGCGCATCCAGTTTTTCCAGCACCTCGCTGGGCACTGCGGGAGAGTTATACTCCTGCAGCGCATCAAAATCCATCTGCTCCACCTTGTTCTTGGGGGCAGTGGCTTCCAGTGCGCGCAGCACCTCGTGGGCGCGGCGGGTCACGGTGCCGGGCAGACCGGCCAGCTTTGCCACCTCGATGCCATAGCTGTCATCGGCAGGGCCGCGGACGATGCGGCGCAGGAAGGTGATATCCTCACCCCGCTTTTTCACCGCAATGTTGTAATTTTTCACGCCGCTGATGGTGCCCTCAAGGTCCGTCAGCTCGTGGTAATGGGTGGCAAAGAGGGTTTTGCAGCCCAGTCCCTTGGCAGGGTCGCTGATGTGCTCCACCACGGCGCGGGCAATGCTCATGCCGTCAAAGGTGGACGTGCCGCGCCCGATCTCATCCAGCACCACCAGACTGCGGGAGGTAGCGTTCTTCAGGATCTCTGCCACTTCGGTCATCTCCACCATAAAGGTGGACTGACCTGCCGAAAGGTCATCCGACGCGCCGATGCGGGTAAAGATGGCATCCACTACACCCACATGACACTCTCTGGCCGGAACAAAGGAACCGATCTGTGCCATCAGGGCAATCAGCGCATTCTGGCGCATATAGGTCGATTTGCCCGCCATGTTAGGGCCGGTGATGATGAGGCAGCGATCTTCGCCGCAGTTCAGGGTGGTATCGTTGGGTACGAACAGACTGCCCTTGAGCATCTGCTCCACCACAGGGTGGCGGCCCTCCACGATGGTCAGCTGGTCGCTCTCATCCACAGTGGGGCGGCAGTAGTTGTTTTCTGCTGCCACCTGAGCCAGAGCGGCCAGCACGTCCAGCTCTGCCACGGCGTTGGCTGTACGCTGAATGCGGTCGAGCTGGGCACCAATGCTTTCCAGCAGCTCATTGAACAGCCGGTGTTCCAGAGCGATCAGCCGCTCGTGGGCACCCAGGATCTTATTTTCCAGCTCCTTGAGCTCCTGTGTGATGTAGCGTTCGCCGGTGGTCAGGGTCTGCTTGCGGATGTAGCTCTCCGGCACCTGTGCCTTATAAGAGTTGCTGACCTCGATGAAATAGCCAAACACGTGGTTATAGCCGATCTTCAGCTTGGGGATGCCGGTCTCCTGCCGCAGGCGGGTCTCGAGCTGAGCCAGCACGCCCTTGGTGTTATCGCGGATGGAACGCAGCTCGTCCACCTCGGGGTGGTAGCCCTTGGCGATGACACCACCATCCTTCAGGGTAGAAGGTGCGTCAGGGTCCACAGCGGCATAGATCTTGTCCTTGATATCGCTCAGCGGGTCGATCCTGGAGACGATCTCGCTGAGCTCAGCACAGCCGCAGCTCTCGGCCTGCTGGCGCAGGCTGGGCAGGCGCTCACAGGTCTGCGCCATGGCATAGATCTCTTTGGGCGTGGCCGAGCCGTAGACCGTGCGGGTCATCATACGCTCCAGATCGGCGATGTAATGCAGTTCTTCGATCAGATCGCCGCGCTGTACGGTTTGGTTGACCAGGCTTTCCACAGCATCCAGACGGTGGTTGATGGCATCGCTGGAAAGCAGCGGCTGCTCGATCCAGGTACGGAGCAGCCGCTTGCCCATGGCAGTGCTGGTCTTGTCCAGCACCCAGAGCAGGGTCCCCCGCTTCTCGCGGCCCCGCAGGGTCTCGGTGAGTTCAAGGTTGGCCCGCGTCACCGGCGATAGCTGCATATACTGGGCTTCATTGTAGCTGATGACGGTCTTCAGGCGCTCCACGCCTTTGATCTGGGTGGTGTGCAGGTATTCCAGAAGCGCGGCCATGGCAAACCGCACCAGACCTTTTTTATCAATAGAGGTGGTCTCATCCCAATTGCGGCCAAACTGGTTTTCCAGCGAGATGGCCACCAGACCCGGGGCGTAGCGCTCCTCTTCCACCAGCTCCACAGAGCAGGTCATGTTCTTTTTGATATAGCCGGTCAGCTCACGGCAGTCCAGCATTCCGGGGTTCATCAGCACCTCGCTGGGATGGTAGCGACAGAGCTCCGCGATCACGGCAGGCACGATCTTCTCCCGTTTCAGCTCGGTGATGTGGGCCGTGCCGGTGGAAACATCGGCAAAGCAGATACCCGCCGCGTTCCCTTTCAGAAAAATGCTTGCAATGTAGTTGTTTTTGTCATCCTGCAGCATACTGCTCTCGATGACAGTGCCCGGCGTGACCACCCGGATGATATCGCGCTTGACCAGTCCCTTTGCCTTGGACGGGTCCTCCATCTGCTCACAGATCGCCACCTTGTATCCCTTGGCGATCAGGCGGGCCACATAGCCCTCGTAGCTGTGGAAGGGCACGCCGCACATGGGGGCACGCTCTTCCATGCCGCACTGCTTGCCCGTCAGGGTCAGGTCCAGCTCCCGGGAGGCGGTCAGCGCATCGTCAAAGAACATCTCGTAAAAGTCGCCAATGCGGTAAAACAGGATCTCATCCTTATACTGCTTCTTGATGTCCATATACTGCTGCATCATGGGCGACAGTTCTGCCATAATCGTTCACCTTTCCTGCGGGCTATGCCGCTTTGCTTCTTTCCGTCGGTTTGCAGTAAGTAACTGCGAATGGAAGGAAAACGCGGCCTGCGATTTGCAGCCGCGTTCTCATTTCACCTGTTAGTGGCAGCCTCCGCAGGTGGAGCAGCTGCCGGTGCAGGATTCGCTGGGCTCCTGCACGGTCATGGGGTCGCCGCCGTTCATTGCGGTGTTGATGATGGCATCAATGTAGTTGACCAGGTTCTCGCAGTCGCGCTTTGCCTCGTTGTAAGCAGTCATACCCTCGTCAGCCATGATCTTGCCATACAGGTCGTTGACCTTGGTGTTCAGCTCGGCGATGCGCTCATCACTGCGCTCGCTCTTGCTGATCTCGTTGTTCAGATCCATGCGGGCCAGATTGAACTCCCCGATGAGATTCTGCAGCTCCTCATCCTTGTCGTTTGCCTTGCGGGCCTGATCCAGAGCCAGGTAACGGGGGTCAGTCTGCAGTGCCATGGCGGCGCGCTTGAACAGATCGATGCAATCCATAATCAAAAATCTCCTTTGATGTGTTTATTTTTATAGTTACATTATCATTGAGGCCGGTGTGCCCCGGGATCACGTTTCCAGTTCGCCCAGCAGGACAGTGGCGCGGGCACCGGTCAGGTGCACCTGTGCGTAGCTGCCCATCAGGGCGGGGTCTGCGGCAAACTCCACGGTCAGGTTGTTGTCCAACCGGCCGGAGAGGGTGCCATCGCTGCGGCCATAGCCTTCCACCAGCACCCGGACAGTCTGGCCCACCTGCTGCCGGACCAGATCCATTGCAATCTCGTCCTGCACCTTGAGCAGGCGGGTCATCCGGTCGGTTTTCTCCGCGCGAGGGGTGGGGTCGGGCATTTCCGCTGCCTTGGTGCCGGTGCGCTTGGAGTAGATAAAGGTGAACAGCTGCATGTAGCCGACTTTCTTCACAAGTTCCAGCGTGCCCTGGAAATCCTCCTCCGTTTCCCCGGGGAAGCCCACGATGATATCGCTGGAGAAGGTGATGCCGGGCACCTTTTTGCGGGCGTACTCGATCAGCTCCATGTACTGCCCGATGGTGTAATGGCGGTTCATCTTTTTCAGCAATTCATCCGAGCCGCACTGCACCGGCAGGTGCAGGTGTTTGCACAGGTGGGGCTGGGCCGCAATGGTGTCGATCAGCTTGTGGCTGGCATCCTTCGGGTGGCTGGTCATAAAGCGGATCTGGTAATCGCCGGGCACAGTGCAGAGCAGATTGAGCAGATCAGCAAAGTCCACCTGTTCTTCCAGGCCCTTGCCGTAGCTGTTCACGTTCTGGCCCAGCAGGGTAATCTCCTTGTATCCGGCTTCCACCAGCCCCCGGAACTCCGCCAGGATATCGCTGGGCTTGCGGCTCTTCTCACGGCCCCGCACATAGGGTACGATGCAGTAGGTGCAGAAATTGTCGCAGCCATACATGATGGGCAGCCAGGCGCGGAACTCACTCTCGCGCCGGATGGGGATGTTCTCCACGATGACCGGGCGCTGGGCAGGCTCCATCAGCACGCGCTTATGCTTCTGCAGCTTCTGAGCAATGAGCTGGGGCAGCGTATCGATGCCATCCACGCCAAAGACCAGATCGACATAGGGATAGCTCTTGCGCAGCTTTTCCACCACATGTTTCTGGTTGGCCATGCAGCCGCACAGGCCGATCATCAGGCCGCGCTTTTTCTCCTTCAGGCCCTTCAGTGCACCCACATTGCCGAACACGCGCTGCTCGGCGTGCTCCCGCACGGCGCAGGTGTTGAAGAGGATGAGGTCTGCATCCTCGGGCTTATCGCACAGGCCGTAGCCGATATCCACCAGTACGCCCTTGATGCGCTCGCCATCGTTGACGTTCTGCTGACAGCCATAGCTGTGTACAAAGGCCAGCGGCGGGGTGTCGTAAGCCGCACGCACCAGCTCCGCAGCCGTCTCGTTGTGTTCAAAGTTAATGTATTCCAATAAAAACCATCCTTATTTTTCAAAAGCTCTTTTTAGTATACCCTCTTTCTGCCATAAGGGCAAGTGGGAAACCGCAAATTTCAGAATCCTTCTGGGGCAATTCAGCCTTCTGCCTGCTTTTTGGCGCATGCTTCACACAGGCCGAACAGCACCACAGCGCAGTCCTGCACCACAACATCCTTCTGGCGGCGCACCAGCTTCATCACCTGTTTCTCGTCCACATCGGCATCCACCACGCCGCCGCAGGCCGTGCAGTAGAGGTGGCTGTGCCAGCACAGGGTGTGATCAAAACGATCCGCCCTGCCCGGAATGGACACCCGGCGCACCATGCCTGCCTCCACCAGACTGTTCAGGTTGCGGTAGACAGTGCCCAGGCTCAGGCCCGGGCACTCCGGGGCCGCCTTATCAAAGATCTCTTCGGCGGTGGGGTGGTCGCAAAGCTGCTCCACGGTGTGCAGCACCAGCTCCCGCTGTTTGGAATAACGCATCTTCCTCTCTCCTTCTCTTCCCTTTATACGTTCTCTTCGCCCTTGATCCGCGTCCAATATGCGCGGGAGGCCTGCTCGTTCTTGTTTTCTCCAAAGGTGTAGTATTTTGTGTTCTTGAGCACATCCGGCAGATACTGCTGCTCGACCCAGTGGTTGGGGTAATCGTGGGCATACTTGTAATTCTGACCCTTTACCAGCGCATCCTCGCCGTCATAGTGCTTGTTCTGCAGCTGGCGGGGAATGGGCCCGGTGCGCCCGGCCTGCACATCCGCAATGGCAGCGTTGATGGCATCGTGGGCGCTGTTGGATTTGGGGCTGGTCGCCACCAATACCACCGCATCCGCCAGGGGAAGCCGCGCTTCGGGCAGGCCCACCGCGTTGGCGATATCCACCGCCGCCTTTACGATGGGAATGATCTGCGGGTAGGCAAGGCCCACATCCTCGCAGGCGCACACCATGAGCCGACGGCAGGCCGAGGGCAGATCCCCGGCTTCCAGCAGCCGGGCCAGATAGTGGAGCGCTGCATCCGGGTCGGAGCCGCGCATGGATTTCTGGTAAGCCGACACGATATCATAGTGGTCATCGCCGTCCCGGTCGTACCGCATGGCAGTGCGGCGGGTGACCTGCTGGATCATATCCAGCGTGATGTGTTTTCCCTCCGGTTCGGGAGCCGCCGCCGTCACTGCAAAATCAAGGCAGCCCAGTGCCTTGCGCAGATCGCCGCCCGCGCTCTCGGCAAGATAGGCACAGGCATCGTCCTCCATCCGGATGGGCGTACCCTCGCTCTCTGAAAGCTTTTTCAGGGCGTTCCGCAGCCCCTGCTCCACATCCGCAGCTGTCAGCGATTTGAACTCGAACACAGTGCAGCGGGAAAGCAGTGCATTATAGATGTAAAAATATGGGTTCTCGGTGGTGGAGGCGATCAGGGTCACCGTGCCGTCCTCAATGCATTCCAGCAGGCTTTGCTGCTGCTTCTTGTTCAGATACTGGATCTCATCGAGGTACAGCAGGATGCCCCCCGCCCCGGCCAGTGTGCCGATATCCTTGAGCACTGCCTTGATATCCCCCGTGCCGCAGGAAGTTCCGTTGAGCTTGTGCAGTGTCATGCCGCTGTTCTCGGCAATGATGCGGGCCACGGTGGTCTTGCCAGTGCCGGACGGGCCGTAAAAGATCATGTTGGGGATGCGGCCGCTCTCGATGGTGCGGCGGAACACCCGCCCCGGGGCCAGCAGATGCTGCTGGCCGCAGACTTCGGCCAGCGTTTTGGGGCGCATACGCTGCGCCAGCGGTTCATTCATCGGGCGTTCCCTCCTGTACTGCCCTGCTGTTCTGCATGGGCCTTATATAGAAATAGTATACCTCATTTTTACACGAACAGCAAGAGCAATAATGAAAATCATTCTCAGATGAATACCACAAACCCCATTTACAAAAAAGTCGAAACATGCTATTATCATAGTACATTTACGGGAAACGAGGGGTTCAGATGAAGAAAGCTGCTGCGGCAGAAGATCTCTCTGCCAAAAAGGAGCTGGCGCTCCAGGTCATCGACCGGCTGAAAACAGAATATCCGGATGCAGCCTGCACGCTGGATTACGACCACGCCTGGCAGCTGCTGGTCAGTGTTCGGCTGGCGGCTCAGTGCACCGATGCCCGGGTGAACATTGTGGTACAGGACTTGTTTGCTAAATACCCCAATGTAGCAGCATTGGCTGCGGCAGAGCCCGAGGAAATTGAAGCCATCGTCAAGCCCTGTGGGCTGGGCCGCAGCAAGGCCCGGGATATCTCGGCCTGTATGCGGGTGCTGCGGGATAAATACAACTGCAAAGTGCCCACCACCTTTGAAGAGCTGCTGGCATTGCCCGGCGTGGGCCGCAAGAGCGCCAACCTGATCATGGGTGATGTGTTCTGCAAGCCCGCCATCGTCACGGATACCCACTGCATCCGGCTGTGCAATAAAATCGGGCTGGTGGATGGCATCAAGGAGCCGCAGAAGGTGGAGATGGCCCTGTGGAAGATCATTCCGCCGGAGGAAGGCAGTGACCTGTGCCACCGCTTTGTGATGCATGGCCGGGCTGTCTGCAACGCCCGCAAACCCGAATGTGAAAAGTGCTGTCTGAACGGCATCTGCCGGTACGCGGCAGAAAACGCCGTTCTCACAAAAGAAACCAAGGAGGCTTCTGTATGATCACTTTGTCTATCCTGATCGTTCTTGCCCTGATCTGCGCTCTGGTGGGCGTGCTGATGGGCCTGTTCTCTCTGATCGGCCTGCTGGCTTCCCTGCTCGTGGGCGTGCTGGTAGGCGCTCTGGCCGGTCACATTGCCAACCGCTTTATGGGCACCCAGACTTCCACCGGCCGCAACATTGTGCTGGGTATTCTGGGCAGCTTTGTGGGCGAGTTCCTGTTCGGTCTCATCGGCATCCATGCCACCGGCAGCATCAGCTCCTTTGTTATCTCGGTACTGGGTGCCTGCGTCTGCATCTGGGTGGATAACCGACTGTTCCACGATCGTTGACCGTTTTCTCTGGTTGTTTGTCTTTGCTCTCCCCTCCGGGAGAGCTTTTTTATTTTCAGCCCCTTGACAGTTATATCGAGAAGCGATATAATGCATCCATGATATATCGCATAGCGATACAAAGCGAGGTGATATAATGGATCATCCGGCACTGACGGAAACCACCTACTACATCCTGCTTTCCCTCTATCATCCGCAGCATGGCTACGGCATCATGCAGGAGACCCAGCAGCTCTCCGGCGGAAGGGTACGGCTGGCTGCCGGAACCCTGTACGGTGCCCTGAATGCCCTGTGCGAAAAGGGGTGGATCTCTCCCCTGCCCATGGAAAGCGGGAGCCGCAAAAAAGAATACCAATTGACCTCCGCCGGGCTGAAGGTGCTCAAACAGGAGCTGGCCCGGCTGGAGGAGCTTGCTGCCAATGGCCGCGCCATTTTACAGGAGGAACAGGTATGAGTGAAACAAAAACGCTGCATCGGAATTTCTGGGTCTGGGAATTTGAAAAAGAAGAACGCTGGCTCAACGAAATGGCGCAGGAGGGCTGGGCCCTGCAGAATGCCGGGTTCTGCACCTACACCTTTGAAAAGACGGAACCCGGCCAGTACATCATCCGGCTGGCCATGCTGGACAGTTCCCCGGATTTTGAAAGTTTCATGGAAGAGTTGGAAGCACAGAGCGTTGGGCATTGCTTCAGCTGGGGATATTTCCGCCGCAGCGCCCAGCTAGGTCCCTTTGATCTGTTTTCGGATGTGGATTCCCGTATCTCCCACCTGAACAAAATTGGACAGATGGTAAGGCTGCTCTGTCTGGCAAACCTTCTCATCGGCGTTACCAACACCTTCAGCGGTGCATCGCTGGCATGGCTGAACCTGCTTTGCGCCACGTTTTTGGCCTACGGGCTGGGACGTATCAGCAGCAAACGAGAGAGTCTGGTGGAAGAACGTCAGCTCCACGAGTGATTTTTCTCCTTGATGCGCAGGATCTTCAGAGTTTTCAAAAAATTCATTTTTACCCGCTTGCATTCCGATGCAGGCGGGTATATTATTGTCATCAGCAAATAGTTATCATATGTTAAGTATTTGCATCTGTCAAGTGATAAGGAGGATTCGTATGCCGCAGAAGAGCGCACCGGAACTGTTCGCCGTGGTCCATTATCTGCATCGGCTGAGCACGGAAGGCAAACGCGGTGCCAAAATGGCACTGGAAAGCTGCCCCAAGTGCCATTTCATCACGCTGGAAGGCGTGCTGATGACCATTGAAGAGCATGGCCAGAATGGCACCATCTATGTTTCCGATCTGGCTGCCGCCGTCAAACAGCCCCTGCCCGCTGTTTCCCGCGCGCTGCGCCAGCTGGAGCAGGATGGGCTCATTGAGCGGATCACAGACCCCAATGACCGCCGCAAAACGCTGGTGCACCCCACGGAAAAGGGGCTGGATGCCAGCCGCCAGGTCGAGGCCGCCATCAGCCGTTACTTTGAGCGGGTCATCTGCCGCATCCCGGAAGAGCAGCGGGAGCAGCTGTTCTCCCTGACCGGTGTGCTGCTGGAGGCTGTGGAAGCGGAAAATGCGGAGCAACAAGCAAAATTGAAGGGAGAAAACGAAAATGGGTAAAATTTTCAAGCAGCTGGCCCGCCACTGGGCCGCCTGCCTTGCCGTGGTGGCTCTGCTGTTCGTGCAGGCCTACTGCGACCTTTCCCTGCCGGATTACACGAGCAAGATCGTGGACACCGGCATCCAGCAGGGCGGCATTGAAAGCCCCCTGCCGGAGACCGTGCGCCAAAGCACACTGGATGCCCTCTCGCTTTTGATGAGCGAAGAGGATGCGGACGCGCTGCAGAATGCCTACGGATATTATCTTCAGGACAACGGTGTTCTGAAGCTCCGCAGTGACCTGACCGATGCCGAGCGCACCGCTCTGGAGGAGGCCGTTACCACACCGGATATCGTGCTGTATATGGCGGCGGCGCAGAATGCCAACGCCCCTGCCGGGCAGAACGCTGCCGCCATGGCTCCGCTGTCCGGCTACCAGAGCGAGGACGAGACTGCCGGGGATGAAGCGGAAGCCATGACCGCTGCTCCTACGGCAGAAGATCTGGATGCCGTTTGTGCCCAGTTCGCAGCCATGGCCCAGACACCCGGCTTTTCCCGGGAAATGATCCAGCAGCAACTGGCCAGCGCCATGGAACAGGTAGACGAGACCACCCTTTCCAGCATGGCAAGTCAGGCCACCCTGCTGGTCAGCCTGGAATATGAGGCACAGGGCGTTTCCCACGATGTACAGATGGCCTACCTCTTCCGTGTAGGCGGCCAGATGCTGGCCCTGACCCTGCTGATGGTGGTCGTTGCCATTCTGGTGGGCCTGATCGCCTCCCGCGTCTCGGCTTCCATCGGCCGGGAGCTGCGCAGAGAGACCTTCTCCTCGGTCATCCACTTTTCCAACGCGGAGATCGAGAATTTCTCCACCGCTTCCCTGATCACCCGCACCACCAACGATATCCAGCAGGTGCAGTTCACCTGTGTCATCCTGCTGCGCATGGTGGCCTACGCTCCCATTCTGGGCATCGGCGGCGTGATGCACGTCACCCAGGGCAACACCGGCCTTGCCTGGATCATCGTGCTGGACGTGGCCGCTCTGCTTCTGCTCATCACGGTTCTGATGAGCATCGCCATGCCCAAGTTCAAGATCATGCAGACGCTGGTGGACAAGCTGAACCTCGTCAGCCGCGAGATCCTGACCGGCGTGATGCCGGTGCGTGCATTCAGCCGCGAATCCTTTGAGGAAAAGCGTTTTGATGCTGCCAGCCGGGAGCTGATGGGCACCCAGCTGTTCACCAACCGCGCCATGGTGGCCATGATGCCCTTTATGACCCTGATCATGAACGGCACCAGCCTGCTCATCGTCTGGTTCGGCGGCAAGGCCATGGATGCCGGAAACATGCAGGTGGGCGAGATGATCGCATTCATCACCTACACCATGCAGATCGTCATGTCTTTCCTGATGCTGGCCATGGTGGCCGTGATGCTTCCCCGTGCCGGTGTGGCTGCTGACCGTATCGACGAGGTCTGCCGCACCAAGGCTTCCATCCATGATCCCGACGCTGCCACCGCAAAGCCCGCCCTTGAAAAGAAGGACTGGGATGGCGTGGTCCGGTTCGAGGATGTCAGCTTCCGCTTCCCCGGTGCCGACAGTGACGCGTTGGAGCACATCAGCTTTACCGCAAATCCCGGCGAGACCACAGCCATCATCGGCTCCACCGGCTGCGGCAAATCCAGCCTGCTCAACCTCATTCCCCGCTTTTATGATGTCACCGGCGGCCGCGTGACCATCGACGGCATCGACGTGCGGGAGATGCCGCAGGAGCAGCTCCACAGCCTTTTGGGCTATGTGCCCCAGAAGGGCGTTCTGTTCAGCGGCACCATCGAGAGCAACCTGAAATTCGGCGGTGCGCAGATCACCGATGCGGGCATGAAGAAGGCGGCTTCCATCGCACAGGCCACCGAGTTCATCGACGCAAAGCCCGAGGGCTATGCAAGCCCCATTGCACAGGGCGGCTCCAACGTATCCGGCGGCCAGAAGCAGCGGCTCTCCATCGCCCGCGCCATTGCCAAGGAGCCGAAGATCTATCTGTTCGACGACAGCTTCTCTGCCCTTGACTACAAGACGGATGTCACCCTGCGCCGTGCGCTGAAGGAAGAGACCGACAACGCCACCGTGATCATCGTGGCACAGCGCATTTCCACCGTCCTCCACGCCAATCAGATCCTGGTGCTGGATGACGGCAGGCTGGTGGGCAAGGGTACTCACGCGCAGCTCATGGCCACCTGCCCTGAATATCAGGAGATTGCCAGGAGCCAGCTGAGCCAAAAGGAGCTCAACCTGCAAGACCTGAACACCGGAAAGGAGGATGAGTGATATGCCGAGACCCGGAAAACAGACCGCCGAGCGCGCCAAAGATTTCAAGGGCACTCTGCGGCAGCTCCTCAGCGCATTGCGCCAGTATAAGCTTTCCCTCATCGTTGTGATGGTCTTTGCCATCCTTTCCACCATCTTCAATATTGCAGGCCCCAAAATTCTGGCCAAGGCCACCACGGCCCTTGCCACCGGCTGGATCGCCAAGCTGCGGGGGATCGGCAGCATCGACTTTGCCTACATCGGCAAGATCCTGCTCATCCTGCTGGCCATGTACCTCTGCTCCGCAGCATTCAGCTTTATCCAGGGCTGGCTGATGACCGGCCTTTCCCAGAAGGTCTGCTATGATTTCCGCCGCCAGATCAGCGAGAAGATCAACCGCCTGCCGCTGGCCTACTTTGAAAAGCGGACGGTCGGCGAGGTGCTCTCCCGCATCACCAACGATGTGGACACCCTGGGCCAGAGCCTGAACCAGAGCGTGACCCAGCTCATCACCAGCATTACCACCATGATCGGCGTGTTGATCATGATGCTGTCCATCAGCCCCAAAATGACTCTGATCGCACTGCTCATCCTGCCCGTCTCTCTGGTGCTGGTGATGCTGGTGGTCAGGTTCAGCCAGAAATACTTCAAGGCCCAGCAGGCCACTCTGGGCGTTGTGAACGGTCAGGTGGAGGAGGTCTACTCCGGCCACAATGTCATCAAGGCCTTCAACCGGGAGGCCGCCGTGCTGGAGGACTTCAACGCCGCCAACGACAAGCTGTTTGAATCCGCCTGGAAGAGCCAGTTCCTCTCCGGCCTGATGCAGCCCATCATGAACTTTGTGGGCAACCTGGGCTATGTAGCCGTTGCCATCGTCGGCAGCATCTTTGCCGCCAACGGCATCATCACCATCGGCGATATCCAGGCTTTTATCCAGTATGTCCGCAATTTCACCCAGCCCATCCAGCAGCTGGCACAGGTGTCCAACATGCTGCAGAGCATGGCCGCCGCTGCCGAGCGCGTGTTCGAGTTCCTGAACGAGCCCGAAGAGGATCAGCTGGCCGACCCTGCCCGCCGGGCAGACCCCGCCTGCATTGATGGTCAGGTCACCTTTGACCATGTCCGGTTCGGTTATGTGCCCGAAAAGACCATCATCCACGATTTCAGCTGCAATGTGCAGCCCGGCCAGAAGGTCGCCATCGTTGGCCCTACCGGTGCCGGCAAGACCACCATGGTCAAGCTGCTCATGCGGTTCTACGATGTAGATTCCGGCTCCATCACCTTGAACGGCCACGACATCCGCGACTTTGACCGCAGTGCCCTGCGCGAGGGCTTTGGCATGGTGCTGCAGGACACCTGGCTGTTCAAGGGCACCATCATGGAGAATATCCGCTATGGCCGTCTGGATGCCACCGATGAAGAGGTCATTGCCGCCGCCAAGGCCGCCAATGCCGACCACTTCATCCGCACCCTGCCCGGCGGCTACCAGATGGAGCTGAACGAGGACGCTTCCAACGTCAGTCAGGGCCAGAAGCAGCTGCTGACGATCGCCCGGGCCATTCTGGCCGACAACCGCATCCTGATCCTGGATGAGGCCACCAGCAGTGTGGACACCCGCACCGAGCAGCGCATCCAGACAGCTATGGACAACCTGATGCGGGGCCGTACCAGTTTCGTCATCGCCCACCGCCTGTCCACCATCAGGGATGCCGACCTGATCCTGGTCATGCGGGACGGCGACATTGTGGAGCAGGGCACCCACGACCAGCTCATTGAGGCCGGCGGTTTCTACGCTGACCTGTACAACAGCCAGTTTGAGGATGTTGTGGATTAAGCCACGCTCCCTTCTTTGAAAAAGGCTCAGGTTTCGATCAAAAACCTGAGCCTTTTTCTTTTGTCAATTCCTACCGGATGTGCTATACTTATTTTTGTGTCTTGAAGTAGGAAAGGAGTAACCACTCATGGAAACCACTCAAAAGCCCTACGCATTCAGCCGCAAGGTATTCTGCGAAGGGATGCGGGATGGTGTGCCCATTGCGCTGGGCTATTTTGCTGTCTCGTTCTCATTGGGCATTGCAGCCCGCAATGCGGGGCTGACCCCCATTCAGGGCTTTTTTGCAAGCCTGTTCAACAATGCTTCTGCCGGTGAGTATGCAGCCTTTTCGCTGATTGCTGCCGGTGCCACCTATCTGGAAGTTGCCATCATCACCCTGATCGCCAACGCGCGCTACCTGCTGATGAGCTGCGCTCTGGCCCAGAAATTTGCCCCCGGCACGCCGTTCTTCCACCGGCTCATCATCGGCTACGATGTCACCGACGAGCTGTTTGGCATCACGATCGCACGGCCCGGCTATCTGAACCCGTTCTACACCTACGGTGCCATAGCACTGGCGGCCCCCGCCTGGGCCATGGGCACAGCGCTGGGCATCATTGCAGGCAATCTGCTGCCGGTGCGTGTGGTCAGCGCCCTGAGCGTGGCCCTGTACGGCATGTTCCTGGCCATCATCATTCCCCCCGCCCGGAAGAACAGGGTCGTTGCCGTGCTGGTGATGCTGAGCTTTGCCCTGAGCTTTGCCTGCGGCTGCCTGCCCGGCATCGCTTCCCTTTCGGACGGCACCCGCACCATCCTGCTGACGGTGCTGATCTCCTGCGGGGCAGCCGTTCTGTTCCCTGTTACACCCGAAGCACCGGAAACTGCCGGAACTGAGGAGGTGCAGGCATGACCTACAATAATTGGGTCTATATCGCCGTGATGGCCGCCGTTTCTTACGCCATCCGTGTGCTGCCGCTGACCCTTATCCGCAAACCCATCAAAAACCAGTTCATCCAGTCCTTCCTCTACTATGTGCCCTATGTAACGCTGGCCGTGATGACCTTCCCGGCCATCATCAACGCCACCCAGAGCCCCATTGCCGGTGCCACCGCGCTGGTAGTGGGCATCGCCGCCGCATGGTTCGGAGCCAGTCTGTTTCAGGTGTCCGTCTCCTGCTGTGCCGTGGTGCTTGTGCTGGAACTGTTTTTGGTGCACTGAGCTTTCTGCCGCTGTGGTTCTGGGTAGGCCATGGCGGCTTTTTTGGTCTTTGAAAATTTTTTCGGAAAACTTGTAACGTTCCGGCGGTTTTGCCGTCTTATGGGCGAACCGGTTCCAAAACACACCAAAAAGGAGGGATGCGCACATGGAGCACCGCAGTTTTGAGCAGATCTATCTGCAGTATTACAAGCCCGTGTACGCTTACCTGATGACATTGTGCCAAAACGAGGAACTGGCAGCAGAACTGACCCAGGAGACCTTTTACAAGGCGCTGGATGCCATTGACGGGTTCAAGGGCGGCTGTGCACTGAATGTCTGGCTGTGTCAGATTGCCAAAAACACCCTGACGGATACATACCGGCGGCAGAAGCGGGAACTGCCCCCGCTGGACGACACTCTGACGGATGTGCCCAGCCCCGCCCCCCTGCCGGGGGAGTAACTGGAGCAGCGGGAAGGAGCACTGAGCCTTTACCAGAAGCTTCATGCCCTGCCCGAACCGTACCGGGAGGTATTCTGGCTGCGGGTCTACGGCGAACTGACCTTTGCAGAAATCGCCGCACTGCACCACAAGACCGAAAGCTGGGCGCGGGTGACCTTTTACCGCGCCCGAATGAAAATGAAGGAGGCCATCTTATGAAACTACCCTGCTACCTGGTTCAGGACCTTCTGCCCCTTTATAAAGATCACGTCTGCGACGAACAGACTTCCGCCGATGTGGCAGAGCACCTGAGCGACTGTGCCGCCTGCTCTGCCCTGCTGGCTGAAATGGACGCCCCGCCCCAGGAAACTGCGGTACAGGAAGAGCAGGCCGCTGAGGCCGCTGAGGCCCTGAGCACCGTAAAAAAGAATCTGTGCGCCCGGCAGGTAAAAATCACGCTGGCCGCTGTGGGCGGACTGCTGGCCCTGATCTGCGCTTTCTTTGGCTGGCGCTACTGGATGATGCACTCTTATGTGGACCTGCCGGTCGAAGATCTTGTAGTAGAAGAGACCCATGAAGTACTTCCCTCTGATTCCTACGGGTCTATCCGCACCATTCAGAAAAATGCAGTCAGGAATGCAAAGACAGGAGTTTATTACACCACAGTCGGCTATCAGGTACGTTATTACAGGGACACCCCCATTGTGTTCCTGAGCGTCACACAGACCCGGTGGGAAGCCCTGATGCGCACGTTCAGTAAAAACAACGAGCCTATCTGGTTTGAGGTTTCAAGTCCTTACACGCTGTTTGTTACGCGGGACACCTATTTGACCCTGCGGGCCGCCCGGCTCATGCCAGAGCAGGATGAACTGATTGACATTCTGGCAGATGATGCAACGCTGACCCGTTACGATGGCGGTTTCTCGTGGACTGATACTTCTAAGACCGTCAGCATTCTTTTAGAACAAGTGCGTTTTGCAAAAGTACGCGCAAGGAAAACATCATGAAAAAAATCTTAATTTCCGGCTCCTCCGGCTTTGTGGGTTCCCGGGTACTGCACCAGTGGCAGGGCCGTGCAGAGCTTTTCACCTTCCCGCGCGGATCTCTGGCTGCTGCCGATGAAACTACCATTCGCCGTTTTGCGGAAACCGTGCAGCCGGATGTCATCCTGCATCTGGCGGCATTGTCCGATACCGGCTACTGCCAGCAACATCCGGAGGAATCCCAGCATGCCAACGTCGAACTGCCTGTCTGGATGGCAAAAGCTGCACGGGACACCGGGGCCAAACTGATCTCATTCAGCTCGGATCAGGTGTACGCAGGTGTGACCCAGCCCGGCCCCCTGCCTGAAACGCTGCCGCTCTCCCCCGCCAACACCTATGGTCAGCACAAGCTGGAGGCCGAGGAGCGGGTCCTTGCGCTCTGCCCGGAGGCAGTGCTTCTGCGGGCACCGTGGATGTACGATCTGCCCGGTGATGGCCTGCCCCTCCGGGGCAATCTGCCGCTGAACCTGCTGCAGGCCGCACAAAACGGTACTCCCGTTCGCTTTTCACCGAACGACCACCGGGGTGTCAGCTGGGTGCGGGAGGTGGTGGAACAGCTCTTCCCCGCCTTGCAGCTGCCCGGCGGTGTATACAATTTTGGCAGCGGGAACGATGCCGACATGGTCACAACGGCCCGGCAGTTTGCCGAAGCGCTGGGCGTGCAGGTGCAGATCGAGCCTGCTGATTTCTCCCGCAACCTTGTGATGGACAGCTCAAAGCTGGCCGCACAGGGGATTCGATTCCATGATACATTGAGCAGTTTTGAAGGCTGTTTGAAACGGATCAAACCTCTCAGTCGCGCTGACGCGCGCCAGCTCCCCTAATAGGGGAGCCCTTGGCATAAACAGAAAGCCACCCGGTCACAGACGGAAACGCTGCGACCGAGTGGTTTTTAGCTGTTACAACAGAATACAGATCAATCCGGTGCAGCCATCGTTGATGACCTGTTCCAGCGTTTCCTGCAGGCGGGTGCGGGCTTCCTGCGGCATGTGGAGGAGCTTGTTCTGCAATCCCTCATTCACCAGTTCATGCAGGCTCTTGCCAAAGATGTTTGATTCCCACAGCCTCTCCGGGTCGGCCTCAAAATCACCCAGCAGGCTCTGCACCAGATCCTCGCTCTGCTTCTCGGTGCCCACAATGGGGCTGATCTCGGTGTGGATGACGGCTTTCATCATATGGATGGAGGGTGCGCTGGCTTCCAGCCGGACACCGTACCGCCCGCCCTGCCGGACGATCTCCGGTTCCTCCAGCGAGAGCTCCTCAATGCTGGGCATCACGATGCCGTAGCCGGTGGCTTCCACCTGTTCCAGTGCACTGCGGATCTTCTCGTACTCCCGTTTTGCCCGGGAAAGCTCAATGATGCAGGGCATCAGGCCCGCTTCGTCGCCAATTTCCAGCCCCGTCTGCTCACTGAGGACGCGGTAGAACACCTCCGGCTTCAGCAGAACGGTCACCCGCACCACGCCGTCGGAAAGGTTCATGCCGCTCAGGGCGGACTCCTGCACCGAATCTCCGGCCAGCGCTCCGGCACTGTTCTGGGCCGGAACATCCTTCATCCGGCTGATCTTCTCTGAAAACTGGAGCGCCGCCGTGTAGATCTCGTTCTGGAGCCAGTGGCCCTTTTCCAGCATCGTCACCCAGCGGGGAATGGCAAAATCCAGCTCCCGTACCGGAAATTCGTAGAGGACACGCTGCAGAATGGACAGCAGGTCATCTTTTTGCAGATCCAGACAGCTCACCGGCAGGACCGTGCGTCCGTAGGCCTGTTCCAGCTCTGCGGCCAGAGCCTTTGTTTCCGGAGCATCCGGGCGGGTGCTGTTGAGCAGGATGACAAAGGGTTTGCCCAGCGCTTCCAGCTCTTCCACCACCCGCTTTTCGGCGGGCAGGTAGTTTTCCCGGGGGATCTCGCTGATGGAGCCATCGGTGGTGACCACGATGCCGATGGTGGAGTGATCCCGGATGACCTTGCGGGTGCCGGTCTCAGCGGCAAGGTCAAAGGGGATCTCTTCCTCGAACCAGGGGCTTTTGACCATGCGGGGCTTCTCGTCCTCCTCGTGGCCCATGGCTCCCTCCACCATATAGCCCACACAGTCGATGAGTCGGATGCGGCATTCCCCGCCACCCTCCAGTTGGAGCGGCACGGCCTGCTCCGGGATGAACTTCGGCTCTGTGGTCATGATCGTTCGCCCTGCCGCCGACTGCGGCAGCTCATCCCGGGCCCGGAGCTTTGCGTCCGCCGGGCCGATGGCTGGCAGCACCAGCTGCTCCATAAACTGCTTGATGAGGGTGCTCTTGCCGGTGCGCACCGGCCCCACCACACCAATCAGGATCTCCCCGCCGGTGCGTGCCCCGATCTCCCGGCAGACAGTGGCTTCCAAACACTCCTGTTTTTCCAAATTGCTCTCTCCTCTCTCCCGTCCGCACCGGGCGGCAAGGCCGCACCTTCTGCGTCTGCTTCTCGGAAACAGTCTATTCGGACAGGCGGCAGGATATGAGCGGCACCGGGTAAAAAAGCGTCGGTTGACGGAAAATCCTTCCTACGCTACAATAGAGAAAACTGTATGGAAAGGTGGAACGCAGATGGAGTGGAAGGTTTATTTTGAGGACAATCCGGGCTGTCACCGCCCGCATCGGGGCCGCCCCGGGCAGGAAGTGTCCTGCGGGGCACACTCGGTGTGGGGCGGGCAGCATTTCATCATCCCGGCGATTTACCTTTGTGGAAAAGGGCTGGTTGTAGACATCTGCCGCCGGGTGGAGCGTGAAGCGATCGAAGCACATTACCAGAAGTTGGCCGCTTATGAAGGGATGGATATTGACGAATGCCCGCCGGAAGTTGTCGAACTGGCCGAAGCCGAGGACCCGTTTGGTTCTTTTGACTATCTGCCAAGTGTAGCCATCAACGGCAAAACCGTGGAGTACAGCCGCGGTGCCGGGGAATATTATAACCCCCTCCGCTCCGAAGAGGAGATCGTTTGCAGCGGTGAACAGGCCGCGCGGGACATCGTGAAGCACTACGGGCTTGACCCGGAACAAGGCTGGGATCTCCGGCAGTGGAGCTTTCCCTGGGCGACAAAGCGCAGGCCTGCCCACATCACCAGCCTGACACTGACCCTCACCCAGCGGGAACAGCCTGCCGAAGCGGTGCAGTTCACGGCAGCGCCCGGAAAGGTCGTGGAGTTTGCCCACCCCGTCACCGGTGTGCCCTGCGTGCTGACGGTCAAAGACCTGAAACCGGCCCGGCTGCCGGAGAGTGACCTCCCCCACATGGGGCCGCCCATGGAATGGCCTCGGGAATTTGTGGAAATGACTTACACCCTGACCCCCGCCGTGACCACCGGCTGGGTGCAGGTGAACGACTGCGCCTCTAGTGATAAGCCCATCCGGAAAAGCGACGCACCCACGGAAGATGGAGCCATTGGCATCATCGGCGGGGCAGACGGCCCAACGGCGATCTTTGTGAGCGGAAAGCAGCAGGGTGATACCCGCACCGCCTGTTCCTCGCTCCACTTTGCGCCAGTGGAACCGGAAAATATCCGGTGGAAGGTGACCTACTACCAGAAGCAGCTCCCGGATGAAACTATAGCGCTCTTATAACGAAAAGACAGGCGGCACCAACCGAAGTTGGATGCCGCCTGTTTTACTGTTCAGATCAACTTGATGGCCACCGCCTCGCTGGTACGGTCCTGGGCTTCGTTGGTATGCTCGGGGTCATCCAGCATATAGCGGAGCAGGAGCACCTCGCCCACATAAAGCACCGCCACCTTGATGGGGATGCTGCCGGAATCCAGCGGGCTTTCCTGCGCGCCGCACCGCAGCACCACATCTGCCATGGCTGCGCCGGGCGAATCCTCATAATGGGTGAGCAGAATGATCTTTGCGCCGGATGCCTTGGCCGTGCGCAGCGTTTCCAGCATATCGCGGGTCGCGCCGGAATAGGAGATGAAGAGCACCACATCCTCCGGGCCCATCAGGCTGGCAGCCAGGATCTGCAGATGACTGTCCCCTGCGGTGCGGAACTTGTTGGACAGGCTGGAAAAGCGGGCGCAGATATCGTTGGCCAGCAGCATACTGCCGCCCTGACCCAGGCAGAACACCTGCCGCGCGGCACGCATCAGATCCACAGCCTGCTCCACGGCTTCGGGCGAAAGAGAATTCTGGGTACCGTTGATGGCAGTGAGAAACAGGCCGCTGGCGTGCTCACACAGACTGGCAGTGGTAGCGCCCGGCTCCGGCTCATGCTGGTTGACCAGCGCACCGGTGGCGTTGGCCTGCGCCAGCGAAATGCGCATCTCATGGTAGCCCTCAAAACCCAATGCCCGGCAGAAGCGGAACACCGTTGCCTCTGCTACCTTGCATTCCCGCGCAAGGGAGGAAATGGAAAGGTACTGTGCCTCGTCGGCATGGTGGACAAGGTAATCTGCCACAGCACGGCCGGATTTTGTCAGTTCGTCCTGCCTTTGCTGCAGCAGCTCCCAGAAGTTTGTGGTCGTAGACATGATGGTCTCCTTTTTCCTGCTCCGTTTCCCGCCGGAAGGGCTGGCCGCACACGCCAACACCATTGTCGGGAAGTTTTCCTTTAAGAAAAGTATAAAAGAATCCCAACCGCTTGGCAAGAGGGGCTTTGACTACAAATTCAGGTTCGTTTCTGTGCAGAGCGCCCAAATTCGCCGCATTAGTATGACTTATTTGTGAAAATCCTTTTCAATTTGCCGGATTTCCCCCTCTTTTTTGAGTGAAAACTATTTTCACCAGCGAAAAGCGTGATTTTTCTACAATGGTTACAAAATAGCTACAACTTTCAAAATTTCCGTGAATCCTGCCCAAAAGGCCAGTCTTTTCGCTAAAATTGTGCGACATCCACAAGAAAATCCTTTCATTATTGGGCAGACAGCCGATAGACAAAATGAAAATATTTTTCTATAATAAGGCCAATAGAAGCGGTTCCCACACGAGGGCCGCAGAGCAGAATCGCACTACATCAATGAGTAAGGAGAAGTTTCTTATGAAAAACAGTATCTCTCGCCGCTCTTTCCTGAAGGCCGTGGGTGCCCTGAGTGCAGCCGGTGCATTGGCCGCATGCGGCGGCAGCTCCTCCAGCAGCACTGCTGCTTCCTCCACTGCAGCTTCTGCAGCGGCAAGCACCGCAGCTGGCGCAAACATCAAGCTGTGGACATACCCCATCGGCGGCTGGGGCAAGGACGAGACTGTGCAGGAGCTGATCTCCAGCTTCAACGCAAAATATCCCGACATCAAGGTCACCGTTGAGTACCTGGATTACACCAATGGTGATGACCAGGTCAACACCGCCATTGAGGGCGGCAGCGCACCCGACCTGATCATGGAAGGTCCCGAACGTCTGGTTGCCAACTGGGGCAAGAAGGGCGTTATGGCTCCCCTGAACGATCTGTGGACCGACGATGCCAAGAAGGACATCTACGCTTCCGTTGAGTCTGCCTGCAGGAACGATGCCGGTGACTACTATGAGTATCCCCTGTGCATGACCGCACACTGCATGGCCGTGAACATGACTAAGGTCAAGGAAGTGGGCGCAGACCAGTACATTGATACTGATAAGCACACCTGGAGCACCGACGGCTTCCTCAAGACCGTTGACGCACTGTACAATGGTGGTTATGAGAATGTTGCAGCCATCTACTGCAGCGGCCAGGGCGGCGACCAGGGCACCCGCGCAATCATCAACAACATGTACGGCGGCACTTTCACCGATGCTGAGCACACCAAGTACACCGCTGACTCCCCCGAGAACATCAAGGCCATCCAGGCTCTGTACGATGCCAAGGGCGTGAACTTTGATGCTTCCATCAACGGCGGCGAGGAGATCACCCTGTTCCGCAACGGTACCCTGCAGATGGCATTCTGCTGGAACATTGCACAGCAGCTGAACTCCGACAACAACGATGCCGGCCTGACCAACAGCGGCGACGAGATCTTCCCCATGGCCTTCCCCACCGAGAGCGGCGATCCCAAGCTGTGCGGCGGCATCTGGGGCTTTGGCATCTTCGACAACGGCGACGAGGCCAAGATCGAAGCCGCTAAAACCTTTATCGACTTCATCGCTGCTGACCCCGACCAGGTTGGCGCAAGCGTTCTGGCTTCCACCTACTTCCCCGTTCGCGAGAGCGTTGGCGACATCTACGCCGGCAACGACATTATGAGCGAGTACACCAAGTTCATGGGCTTCCTGGGCGATTACTACCAGATCACCCCGGGCTGGGCAACTGCTCGTACCGAGTGGTGGAACATGCTGCAGCGCGTTGGCACCGGCGAGCCCGTTGAGCAGGCCGTTGCTACCTTTGTTGAGAACGCAAATGCTGCCGCTACTGCCGAGGCATAAGCGCACCACCTGAGTTTTTCATCGTAACGTTATAAACCTTGCCCCTTCCTCGATAATCCCGGCGAGGGAGGGGCATTCTTTTTGCAAGTTCCGTCGGGAGCCGGTCATTTTACCGGAGCTAAACGAAAGGTTTGGTGATTTTCTTGGCTGCTACCACCGTAAAAGTCAAAGAGCCAAAGCGCAGCCGCGCACTGGTCCGGCAGGAGACCATCGCATCCTATCTCTTCCTTCTGCCCAGCCTGATCTTCTTTCTGGGGTTCGTCATCTACCCCATGATCCTCTGCGTGGTCACGAGCTTCTTTGATTCCACCATGAACCGCGCCGATGTCTTTGTCGGCCTTGCAAACTACAAAGAACTGTTCGCCGATAAGATCTTCCTGGGTGCTCTGAAGAACACCTTCATCATCGTCATCGTGTCGGTGCCTGTGACCTGCGCCTTCTCGCTGTGGGTCAGCTCCGCCATCGTGGATCTGCCCGAGTGGGCCACCAGCCTTTTCCGCTGCGTGTTCTACCTGCCTGTTGTCACCGGTTCCGTTGCCGTTACCGTTGTCTGGAAGTGGATGTACAACAATTACTACGGCATCTTCAACTATCTGGGCAAGACGCTGGGTCTGATCGACAAGAACATCAACTGGCTGGGTGACGAGCGGTTTGCTCTGGGCTGCATCATCCTCATCCTGCTGACCACCTCTGTGGGCCAGCCCATCGTTCTGTATGTTTCTGCCCTGGGCAACGTGGACCAGTCCATCGTGGAGGCTGCCGAAGTGGACGGTGCGACCGATTTCCAGTGCTTCTGGAAGATCAAGTGGCCCGCCATCATGCCCACCACCCTGTACATCCTGGTCATCACTACCATCAACTCCTTCCAGTGCTTTGCGCTGATCCAGCTGCTGACTTCCGGCGGCCCCAACCACAGCACCGATACCATCATGTACTACATCTACTACACCGCATTCAAGCTGTACCGCTACGGCTACGGCAACGCCATGGGTGTTGTGCTTGCCATCATCATTGCCATCCTGTCTGCGATCCAGTTCAAGGCTGGCAACCAGAATAATTGAGGAGGTGCGTAACAATGAGTGCAACTGCTGCAACCGCAAAAAAGCAAAAGCCCTTGAAGCGTCACCCCAGCAAGCTCAAGCAGGCCAGCGCCTATACCATCTTGACCCTGATCCTGATCAGCATCGTGGCCGTGACCTTTGCGTTCCCGCTGTACTGGATCATCACCGGCTCCTTCAAAACCGGTGCAGCCATCAACTCCACCACCCCCGAGTGGTGGCCCCATGAGTGGGTGCTGACCAACTACCAGAAGCTGTTTGCCGGAAAGAGCGCTCCGCTGTGGCAGCTGGCCGTCCCCTTCAGTGCACGCTTCAGTGCCGACGGCGATCCCATCTACTTCTCGGTCGGACCCACCGCTCCTGCTGCCCTGCGCTGGATGATCAACACCGTGTTCATGGCTGTTGTCTCCATGATCCTGACCTGCATCACCGCCGCCATGGCCGGTTATGCACTGGCCAAGAAGCGCTTTGTGGGCCGTCAGCTCCTGTTCACCCTGATCGTGTGCGCAATGGCTCTGCCCAAGCAGGTCATTCTGATCCCCCTGCTGCGTGAGATGAGTGCCCTGAACCTCTACAACACCATCTGGGCCGTCATCTTCCCCATCGTCGGCTGGCCATTCGGTGTGTTCCTGATGAAACAGTTCAGCGAGGGCATCCCCACAGAAATGCTGGAGGCTGCCCGCATTGACGGCGCAAGTGAAGCCAAGACCTTTATCAGCATCGTGCTGCCCATGGTCAAGCCGGGCATCGGTGCTCTGGCCATCTTCACCTTTATCAACAGCTGGAACGATTACTTCATGCAGTTGATCATGCTGTCCAGCACCAGCAACCTGACCATTTCTCTGGGCATTGCAAAGCTGCAGGCGGAAAACAGCACCGACTTCGGTCTGATCATGGCAGGTGCTGCACTGGCTGCTGTGCCTATCATCATCATCTTCCTCATCTTCCAGAAGTACTTCACCAAAGGCATCGCAATGGGTGCCGTTAAGGGCTAAAATCCCGACCGCCGCCTGCGGCGGGAACAGGGAGGGATTTTTGGCGCAGCGGTCAGCAGGATGCGAGGCCCGCCCAAGGGCCGAAGCAGACGCTGGGCACCGCAAGAGGGCGCTGATCCCGTTGACCGAACGAAAAGCGTTGGAGCTTGATGTTCAGGAAGCAATTTTTGGCGCAGCAGTCTGCACGACGCAAGGCCCGCACCAAGGGCCGAAGCGGATGCAGGGCACCGCAAGAGGGCGCTGATGCAGTGAACAGAACAAATAAGCATATAGGAGCTTAAGGAGACAAACCATGAAAGATATCACTAAGTACCAGGGCGTTATCCCCGCTTTCTACGCCTGCTACGACGCAGAGGGCAATATTTCCACCGAGGGTGTCAAGGCCCTCACCCGCCACCTGATCGCCAAGGGCGTTAAGGGCGTGTATGTCGGCGGTTCCTCCGGTGAGTGCATCTACCAGCATGTGGACGAACGCAAGGCCGTGCTGGAGGCAGTGATGAGCGAAGCCAAAGGCAAGCTGACCGTCATTGCACATGTTGGCTGCAACAACACCGCCGACAGTGTGGAGCTGGCCCGCCATGCCGAGAGCGTGGGTGTGGATGCCATCGCCTCCATCCCCCCCATCTACTTCCACCTGCCCGAGTATGCCATTGCAAAATACTGGAATGACATGTCCGCTGCTGCTCCCAATACCGAATTCGTCATCTACAACATTCCCCAGCTGGCTGGCACCGGCCTGACCATGAGCCTGCTGAAGGAGATGCTCAAGAACCCCAACGTGGTGGCTGTCAAGAACAGCTCCATGCCCACCCAGGACATCCAGATGTTCAAGGATGCCGGTATCGCTGCCCGCGGCGAAGGCAACTTTGTGGTCTTTAACGGCCCCGATGAGCAGTTCGTCTCCGGCCGCGTCATCGGCGCAGACGGCGGCATCGGCGGCACCTACGCCGTGATGCCTGAGCTGTATCTGGCCATGAACGAGCATATCAACAAGGGCGAGGTCAAGGAAGCACAGGCCCTCCAGTACGAGGCCGACCGCATCATCTACAAGATGTGTGAGGCCCACGGCAACCTGTACGCCGTGCAGAAAGAGATCCTGCGCCGGATGTACGGTCTGGAGCTGGGCGGCGTGCGTGAGCCCATGCCCAGCCTGATCCCCGAGGATGAGGCCATCGTGGCCGAAGCACAGGCCATGATCGAAGCCGCCATCGCAAAACTGTAAGCTGAACAAGCGCCCCCTCTCCGTCTCTTTTCAGAGGGGAGGCGGGCGCTTCTTTTTTGGAGGGAAAGCGTATGATCTGCGATACCCTGGATCAACTGCATCTGTATAAGGGATTCCACAAAAACCTCGACACGGCCATTGAGTTTCTGGCCGCACACCCGCTGGATACCCTGCCGCTGGGCCGTACCGAAGTGGACGGCGACGAGGTGTTCATCAATGTGATGGATGCCGATCTCAAACCCCACACCGGTTCCCACGCCGAATATCACCGGCTCTACGCCGATCTGCAGATCGACCTGACCGGCGGCGAGGGCTGGGGCTACGAGACCGACCCCGGCTCCGAGGTGGAGCCCTACCAGCCGGATATCGGCAAAAAGGACAGTGAGGATGCCGTTTTCGGCGCTCTGGGCGAGGGGCGGTTCGTCCTCTTCTTCCCCGGTGAGCTGCACCGCCCCGGCGTGGAAATGCCCGGCTGCGATCGTGTCCGCAAAGCTGTTGTCAAGATCAAGATGGAGGATAAGTATCATGGATAAGGAAAAACTGTTTGCTCAGATCAAGGGCGGGCTGATCGTCTCCTGCCAGGCATTGGAGCACGAGCCCCTGTACACCAAGGAGGGCGGCGTGATGCCCCTGATGGCCAAGGCTGCCGCCATGAGCGGCGCGGTGGGCATCCGTGCCAACACCGTGCGGGACATCACCCAGATCAAGGAGGTCGTGGACCTGCCCGTGATCGGCATCATCAAAAAGGACTACCCCGGCACCCCCATGTACATCACCGTGACCATGAAAGAAGTAGACGAGCTGGTGGCCTGCGGTGTGGATATTCTGGCGGTGCAGGGCACGGGAGCCCTCCGCCCAGATGGTTCCACCTCCGCTGAGTTCATCCGCACCATCAAGGCAAAGTACCCGGATCAGCTGGTGATGGCCGACTGCGACAACTTTGAGAACGCCATGGCCTGCGCCGAGGCCGGTGCCGACTTTGTGGGCACCACCATGCGCGGCTACACCCCTGAGACCCAGGGCATTGACGACATCGATTTTGATTTCGTCCACAAGCTGGCCACCGAGTGCCCCGCCAAAGTCATTGCCGAGGGCCACATCCACTACCCCGAGCAGGCCGTCAAGGCACTGGAAGCCGGTGCTTTTGCACTGGTGGTGGGCGGTGCCATCACCCGCCCTGCCGAGATCACGGCCCGCTTCACCGGTGCCATCAACGCCATGAACAAGTAAAACGGAGACACTGAGATGAAACAGTATCTTGCGATCGATATCGGCGGCACTGCCGTCAAGCTGGGCATCGTGGATGAGACCGGCGCGGTGGGCCCCAAGGCCGAGGAGAGCGTCAACTTTGACGGCTACCAGACCCCGGTGCTGACCACCGTGCTCAAAGCCGCCAGAGCCTTTGTGGAGACCCAGAACATCGACGTGAACACACTGGAAGGCGTGGGCGTTTCGGCCACCGGCCAGATCGACAGCCGCAAAGGCATCGTGGCCGGTACCTGCGGCAACTTTCCCAACTACATCAACAGCCCCATCCAGGCCGAACTGGAACGGCTCTTCGGCCTGCCCGTCACCGTTGCCAACGATGCCAACTGCATGACGCTGGGCGAGGTCTGGGTCGGCGGCGCAAAGGGTTATACCGATGTCATCGGCGTGACCCTGGGCACCGGCGTGGGCGGCGGCATCCTGACCGGCGGCCGCCTTTTGGAGGGTGCCCGCGGACTGGGCGGTGAGCTGGGCCACTACCGCACCCATGCACTGGACGGTGTCCCCTGCACCTGCGGTGCCACCGGCTGCTGGGAGCGCTACGCCGCCACCACGGCTCTGGTACGGGCCGCACAGGAAAAGGACCCGGCCTGGAAAGACGGCCGCGCCATTTTTGCTGCCGCAGAGGCTGGCAACGAGACCGTTCTGGCCCTGCTGGATGCCTGGACGGATGAGATTGCACAGGGCCTTGCAGGCATGGTGCACATCTTCAACCCGCAGCTCATTCTCATCGGCGGCGGCGTGAGCGCCCAGCAGAAACTGCTCATCGAGCCCATTGCCGCCAAAGTCAGGGCCTCCGTTATGCCCGCCTTTGCCGAGGGGCTGGAGATCCGCGCCGCCCAGCTGCACAATGATGCCGGTATGGTAGGCGCAGTCTATTACTTCCGCCAGCAGCACGGCGAAGCCTGATCATCTGAACGATCAAAGGAGTGTATTGAGATGAAAACACATATTCTCTGCCTGGGCGATTCCAATACCCACGGTTATTGTGCCGACCCCAAGGACAATGCCGACGGCGGCATCCGCTTCAACGAGGACGAGCGGTGGACCTGCCGCCTGCAGACCACTCTGGGCGACAAGTATCTGGTAACCGAAGAGGGCCTTTCCGGCCGCACCACCGTTTTTGTAGACCCCATCCACGAGTCCATGGATGCTCTGAGCGTGGCCTATCCCCTGCTCAAGAGCCATGAAGTCATCGACCTGCTCATCATCATGCTGGGCACCAACGATGTGAAAGAGCGCTTCAACGCAAACGCCGCCTGCATTGGCGCGGGCATGGAGCGCCTGATCCAGAAGTGCAAGACCGTGGATTGCTGGGGCGGCAAGGGACCCAACATTCTTGTAGTTGCTCCTCCGCGCATCAAGGAGGGCTTCCACGATGAGGTCATGGGCGACGGCTGTGTGGAGAAGTCCAAGGGCGTTGCCGGCTGGTACAAGATCATTGCAGAGCGCAACAACGTCCATTTCCTGGATGCTGAAGGCTGCGAGTTCAACCAGATCGACTTCATGCACCTGACCCGTAAGGGCCACGCACAACTGGCTGAGAAGCTGGCCGAGTTGGTGCCGACGCTGCTCTGAGTCAAAAAGAACAACCCTCTCCGTCATTGCCTCGCAATGCCGCCTCACCCTTTCGGGGGAAGCAGACAAAGCAAAAGGCTTTGACGGAGAGGGTTGTTTTCTTTTGTCAGATGTAATCCGAAATATACGGGATCTTATGGAAGAGCACGTCATCCAGCCGTTCCACAGCCTCTTCCCTGCCCTCGATGCGCTCCAGCTCATACAGACGTTCTGCGGTCTTGTAGCCCAGCAGCAGGGTGGTAAAGGTGCCGATGCCCATTTTCAGGTGATACTCGGCGGGTTCACGGGTCATGGTGCAGTGCCCATCCGCAAAGCGAACGTTGAACGTCCGGTCGTTCCATGGCAGAAGCGTGTCCTCGATCTCCAGCTCGATGCACAGGGTGCCGCCGTCCGGGTCACAGGGATAATCGGCGAGGAAATCCTCCACGTCGATGATGCGTCCCATGGCATAGGGGCGGATGCTCTCCTTGATGTCACCGTCGTCCATCTCAAAGGCGATGGGTTCGCTGAAATAGGTGCTGCCGTGCACCTCATCGATCATGGAATCATGGGCATGGATATACTCCCACAGGCCTTTCTGGGCCTCGCGGTTGAGGTAGACCATCTCCTTGATGTGCATGATGTCGTTTTTGATGAGGTAGACCATGTAGCCGCAGGGCTTATCCTTGACGTTGTAGTAGACCGCAACATTGGTATCGTCCTCATCCCAGCGCCAGTATTCCTCCCAGGCCAGACTGTTGCGGAACAGACAGCCGTGGGTAATGGACGCAAAGTGGGAGTGCAGCTCATGGAACTCGGTGTTATCCCAGCTGACGCGCCGGACATAGCCGGGAGCCTTGACCTTGGTGGGGATCTGCCGGTCCTTGATGTTGAACGAGATCTTGTTGGAAACGATCTCCCAGCCCAGATGATGGTACAGCGGAATGCTGTACGGGTAGAGCAGGGCGAAGGATTTGCCCTCCTCGTGCATCTGGGTCAGGCCCTTGATCATCAGGTGTTTCATAATGCCCTGCCCGGTGTACTCCGGGTAGGTGCAGACACTGGTGACAAAGCCCACATGGTAGACCGTATCGTAGATGTTCATTTTCAGCGGATAGACGGCAAACTGGGACACCAGCGTGTCTCCATCAAAGCAGCCCAGAACATCGGCACGTTCCAGCACCGGGAACTTGGACTGCTTGATCTCGTCGTCCTTCCAGCCTGTGGCAGTCAGCTCTTCTTCCGTGACCTGAAAAGTGTAGCGGAGCAGTGCGTTGTACTGATCCAGATCCTTCGCTTCCAGATAACGGGTCAGATAATGGTCTGCGGCGTTCATACGAACACCCCCGTCCTTACGGGGTCAGACGGTTGGGGCCGCGGAACAGGAACTCCGCGTCCTTGATGCTCTCGCCCACCAGCAGCATGGTCAGGCGGTCGATGCCCAGACCGAAGCCGCCGTGCGGGGGGCAGCCATACTGGAAGAACTCCAGATAGAACTTGACATCCTCAGCCAGACCCTTTTCCTCGGCCTGCTTCTTCAGCACCTCATAGCGGTGCTCGCGCTGGGCACCGGTGGTGATCTCCACACCGCGCCAGATCAGGTCGTAGCCCTGAGGCACGCCGTTCTCGTCGCGCATGTGGTAGAAAGCGCGCTTCTCAGCATCGTAATCCGTGACGAAGAGGAACTCGTGGTTATAGTGCTTCTTCACCCAGTCGTAGCTCAGGCGCTCGGCCTCGGTGGTCAGGTCGCCCTTCTCGGAATCGTCCACCACATAGCCGAAGTCCTCTTCCAGACCCTTGTACAGGTCAGCCAGCTTGACCACGGGGAACGGGGTCTCGGGCACGATGACTTCCTTGCCGAACAGCTCCTGGATCTGGTCGCCGTAAGCGTCCTTCACAGCCTGCAGGCCAGCCTTGAGCAGCTGCTCCTCCATGGCCATGACATCCTTGTAAGAGGTGATGTAGCTGAACTCCAGATCGAAACCGGAGAACTCCGTGGCATGCTTGTTGGTATAGCTCTTCTCGGCGCGGAACACAGGGCCGGTCTCGAAAATGCGCTCAAAGCCTGCAGCCATTGCCATCTGCTTGTAGAACTGGGGGCTCTGTGCCAGATAGGCATTGCGGTCGAAGTAATCCACCTTGAACACCTCAGAACCGCTCTCGCTGGCAGCAGCGATCAGCTTGGGGGTGTGGATCTCGATGAAGTTCTGGTCCAGCAGGAACTTGCGCATGGCGTTGACCATGCAGCTCTGGGCCTTGAACATCAGCTGGTTCTCGTCGGTGCGCAGATCGACCCAGCGGTAATCAATGCGCTGGTCGATGCTGGAACGCTCCACCGCCTTTTTCTTCTTGGTGGCGGCAATGGCCTTACGGGCAATGGGCAGTGCATCCGCAATGCTCTCCACCTCGATGGCCTCGGGGATCATCTCGATGCCGCCCATCTTGACGTAGTCGTTCTCGACCACCTTACCGGTGACAGTGATGACAGAATCAGGGGTCAGCTGATCGATGGTGCCCACCAGATCAGGATGATCCTCTTTTTCAACCGTGATCTGCAGCTTGCCGGTGATATCCTTCAGTACGATAAAGGCCATATACTTGCTGTTGCGCAGGTTTTCAATAAAACCCTGTACCTTGACCGTATTGCCAATTTCCTTTTGTACCTCGTTGATGTAGGTGCGATTCATGGAAATCCTCCTTTGATGTCTTATACCGTTTTATTATACGCTTTTCAGGGGATAAATCAAGTATTCTGCCCGGGCCGGTCTTACTTCTTGTGGTTTTCCTCTTCGTGCAAAGTGCCGGTGCCGCCCTCGACCACACCGTCGTGGTCGAGCACCGCCCTGATGGTGCCAAAGAAGCACTTTACGTCCATGCCAAAGCTCAGGTGCTCCACATAGTAGCCGTCCAGCCGGGCCTTGTCCACGATCTCCAGCTCATCCCGCCCATGGATCTGAGCCCAGCCGGTCAGGCCGGGGCGGACATCGTTGGCACCGTACTTGTCCCGCTCGGCCAGCAGGTCGTACTGGTTCCACAGCGCCGGGCGCGGGCCGATGACTGCCATATCGCCCACAAAGATGTTCCAGAGCTGGGGCAGCTCGTCCAGACTGGTCTTGCGCAGGAAGTGCCCCACCCGGGTGATATACTGATCCGGGTCCTTGAGCATGTGGGTGGGCATATCGTGGGGGGTGTCGATGCGCATGGTGCGGAACTTGAGGATATTGAAATGCTGTTTGTGGATGCCCACCCGCTTCTGCCTGAAAAAAATCGGTCCCGGGGAATCGATCTTGATGGCAAGGCAGAGGATGAGTAGCAGCGGCGAGAGAACGATCATGCCGCAGAGGGACAGAATGACCGCCAGCAGCCGCTTGATGCCGTTTCGATACATGGAAGATCCTCCCTTTTCAGAGTACCTTTTATTATAGCAAGCCCTTCGACAGTTTGCAATCCATTCCGTGCAGTTTCACGCCCGAGGGGCTCAGGCAGGCGCAGCAGAAGTATTGGCTGTTGCGCAGACCACAAAACGCCTGTTTTGTTGCATTATTTATCCTGTTTTCTCTCTTGTTCCGGAACGATTTCTGCCGTATCATTACAGTAACAACTCTATCTGAAACAGGAGGTCTATTCTGTGATCCAGCGTTTTTCTTTCGGGCATCCCTTCCCCACCCAGAGCGTTGTGCTGTCTCTTCCCGCGGAAAGCGGCCCCGTTCCCTTTCTGACTCCCGACGACAGCGGCTGGCGGTTCACCCTCAGTGAGCAGGCTGCGGTCTACGGTCTGGGCGAAATGCCCCGCGGCATCAACAAGCGCGGCTGGCACTACATCACCAACAACACCGATGAATCCCGCCACAGCGAGGACAAGCTTTCCTTCTATGGTGCGCACAATTTCCTGCTGGTGCGGGATGGCAGCACCTGCTTTGGCCTGTTCGTGGATTTCCCGGGCAAGGTGTATTACGACATCGGCTATACCCGCCACGATCTATTCTCTTTCCACACCGAGACCCCCGACTATGATCTGTATCTCCTCTCCGGCGGGAACGAGAATGCGGTCTGCAAGGAGTTCCGCACCCTCATCGGCCGCAGCTACATCCCGCCCCGGTGGGCATTCGGTCTGGCACAGAGCCGCTGGGGCTACAAGACCGAGGAGGACGTGCGGGAGGTTGCACGCCAGTACAAGGAGCACGACCTGCCGCTGGATATGATCTGCATGGACATCGACTACATGCAGGACTATGCCGATTTTACCGTAAATAAGGAACGGTTTCCTGACCTTGCGAAGCTCTCCGCCGACCTGAAAGCGCAGGGCATCCGGCTGGTGCCCATCATCGATGCCGGCGTGCGCATCGACCCCAACGACCCCACCTGCACCGAAGGGCTGGAAAAAGGATACTTCTGCAAAAAGGCCGACGGAACCCCCTTTGTGGCGGCAGTCTGGCCCGGCAAGGCCTACTTTGCCGACTTCCTGCGCCCTGAAGTGCGGGAGTGGTTCGGCCACAAATACAAGGCCCTGACCGACTGCGGCATCGAGGGCTTCTGGAACGATATGAATGAGCCCTCCCTCTTCTACTCACCCGAGCGGCTGCGCGCTTTTCTGAACGACATGGCCGCCCTGCGGGAGAAGGACAACATTGAGCAGGAGGAGTTCTTCCCGCGCGTGGTAGGCGGTGCCATGGGACTGATGAACAGCCCGGCAGACTACGCCAGCTTCTACCATGAGGTGGACGGCCAGAAGGTGCGCCACGATCAGGTCCACAACCTCTACGGCGGCAGCATGACCCGCGCCGCTGGCGAAGCCTTTGCCGACCTGCGCCCAGGCCAGCGCACCCTGCTTTACAGCCGCTCCAGCTTCATTGGCAGCCACCGCTACGGCGGCATCTGGCTGGGCGACAACAATTCCAGCTGGGCCCAGCTGCTGGCCAACATCCAGATGATGCCCAGTGTCCAGATGTGCGGTTTCCTGTACAGCGGTGCCGACCTCTGCGGCTTCTCCTCCGATACCACGCCGGATCTTGCCCTGCGCTGGCTTGAGTTCGGTCTGCTCACCCCGCTGATGCGCAACCACTCCGCAGTTGGCACCCGGATGCAGGAATACTACCGCTTCCCCGAGGTGCTGCCCGCTGTGCGCAATATGATCCGTCTGCGCTACGCCCTGCTGCCCTACCTGTACAGCGAATTTATGAAAGCCGCGCTGGAAAACACCAGCTACTTCCGGCCGTTGGCCTTCGACTACCCGGATGACCCCGATGCCCGGGAGGTGGAAGATCAGCTTCTGCTGGGCGAGGGCCTGATGGCAGCGCCTGTCTATGTCCAGAACGCCCACGGGCGGCATGTCTACCTGCCCGAATCCATGAAGCTCCTGCGCCTGCGGGCTGTGGACGACTACGATGAAGAGATCCTGCCCGCCGGACACCACTATATCCGCTGTGCGCTGGACGAAGTGCTGTTGTTCCTCCGTCCGGGTCACATCGTTCCCGTGGCACAGCCCGCCAACAGCACCTCTGAGCTGGATGATGCCAGCCTGACCCTGTGGAGCTTCCTGCCCGACGGCGAATCTGCGGAGTACCGGATGTACCGGGATGACGGCGTGACAACGGAATATGAGAAGAAAGAGCACTGGAAAACGCTGCAGATCCATCATTCCTGATCGAAGTGCCCCGGAAAGGCAGGATCTCCCCTGCGCAGCATCTTGTATTTTACAGAAAACTGTATTATAATATAGATGTTCTTTACAAATTGCGTTGTGCCGCAAAACGGCACGGCGCATTTTTTACGCTTCAATTTTGGTGCAAGAGTATGAGAGAAGTTTCAAAGGAGGCGGAGCTTTCATGGCACAAATGTCCCAGGCCGGTGATCTGACCAGCGGCCCGATGCTGAAAAAGATCATCCTGTTTTCCCTGCCGCTGGCGGCATCCAGCTTTTTGCAGCTGCTGTTCAATGCTGCCGATGTGGTCGTGGTGGGCCGGTTCGTCGGCAGCGCCGCGCTGGCAGCAGTTGGTTCCAACGGTGCGCTCATCAACCTGCTGGTCAACCTGTTTGTCGGCCTTGCGCTGGGTGCAAACGTTGTGGCTGCCCGCTGCTATGGCGCAAAGGATGACCAGGGCGTGCACGAAGCGGTGCAGACCGCTGTTACCCTGAGCCTTGTGGGCGGCGTACTGATGGCTTTTGTGGGCTTTTTTGCAGCCCACGGCCTGCTGGAACTGATGTCCAGCCCCGAGGATGTCATTGACCTTGCCACCCTTTACCTGAAGATCTACTTCATCGGAATGCCGATGACCATGCTGTACAACTTCAACGCCTCCCTGCTGCGTGCCGTGGGCGACACCCGCCGCCCGCTGGTCTGTCTGGCGGTGGCAGGTGTCATCAATGTGGTGCTGAACCTGCTGTTCGTCATCGTGTTCCAGATGAGCGTGGCGGGTGTTGCGCTGGCCACCATCCTCAGCCAGACGGTATCCGCCATTATGGTCACGGTGCTGCTGGTCAGGGAAGAGGGTGCCATGCACCTTGACCTGCGGCATCTGGGCTTCCACAAGAAAGCCCTGCTGCAGATCATCCAGATCGGCCTGCCCGCCGGTCTGCAGAGCACCGTGTTCAGCCTGTCCAACGTGGTGATCCAGTCGGCTATCAATTCCTTTGGCTCCACGGTCGTGGCCGGAAACTCTGCCGCATCCAACCTCGAGGGCTTCATCTACACCGGCATGAATGCCTTTGCGCAGGCGGCCGTGACCTTTACCAGCCAGAACGTGGGTGCCCGCCGGTACGACAACCTCGACCGCGTCATGCGCAACTGTCTGCTCTGCGTCACTGTGGCGGGCCTGTTCCTGGGCTGCGGCGCTTACTTTGGCGGTGAGGTCCTGCTGCACTTCTACTCCACGGATGAAGCCGTGGTGGCCGCCGGCCTGTCCCGGATGCAGATCATCTGCACTGCCTACTTTCTGTGCGGCATAATGGACACTCTGGCCAGCTGCCTGCGCGGACGCGGCTACTCGGTGATCCCCATGATCGTCAGCCTGGTGGGCAGCTGCCTGCTCCGTCTGGTCTGGATCGCGACCATCTTCCGGATGTTCCGCTCCACCGGCACGCTGTACATCAGCTATCCCATCAGCTGGGCCCTGACCGCAGGGGTGCATCTCATCTGCCTGCTGGTCGTGCGCAAAAAGATGAACGATCAGCTGAAGGAAGAGCGCCACCTGGCCGCATAACAAAAAACGCTCTCCTGTGCTCAGCAGGAGAGCGTTTTTGTTTACAGCATCTTCTTTAACAGATATCGGTCATACCCGCCGTACATCTCACGACGGTCGGCAATGACAAAACCGCAGGCAAGGGCATTGTTCAGGCTGTATTGATTCTCCGGGCTGACGGTGGCCCCGATGCCCACGATGCCGGGCCGGACAAGGGGCAGCGCTGCTTCCAGCAGCTTCCGCTGCAGGCCGTTGCCCCGCCAGTCCGGGTGGACCACCGCGCTGTCCGCATTGGCCCAGTGCTCCCACTCCTCCCGGGGCACCCCCAGAAAGGCCGCATAGTTGTGTGCGCTCCGGCCGCAGTAGCGCAGGATAAAGTACGCCCCCAGCCGTTCGCCGTCGTATGCCCCGATGCACAGGTCCTCCCTCAGGTAGGCCGTGATATTCTCCAGTGTATCCGGCACAAACTGCTCCGGGTGGGGCATAGCGGCCCGCACTTCGTTCTGCAAAGCAAAGAATGCGGCGGCATCCGCAGGGCCGCACCGGCGCAGGCGAATGGGAAGCTGTGCAGGCTGGCCACACACTTTTTGCAGTATCAGTTCCATTTTGTGAACCCTCCAAAAATAAAATCATACTTTCTGCTGGATTCCAGTATAATTACCATTCAAAATAAAGTCAAATCATGCTATAATGAAAGTAAGAAAATCTGTCCGGCGCAGCTTTTGGGATGCAGGGCAGGTTTTCCCAAGTCCAGGCGGGCACTGCCCCGCCCGCGAACCGGAGGAACAGCCCATGAAAGAATCCAGCTCTTCGTCATCCATCCGCCTAGGCGGTGCGGTCATCAGTGACCGTGTCGTCGCGGCGCTCCTGGAAGAACTGCGCACCGGCCGCTACGCCGATGCTGACCGCCTGCCCGCCGAGGTCGATCTGGCCGCGGAACTCGGTGTCAGCCGTACCGTGATCCGGGACGCGCTGAGCGAGATGGAGCGCGCCGGTTACATCGAGCGCGTGCGCGGCATTGGCACAGTGGTCAACCGCACCGTGCTCGGCCTGCGCAGCCGCCTTGACCAGAAGCTGGAATATTACCCGTTGATCCGCAGCTTTGGCAGCTACCCCCACGCCGATGGCATCCAGATCTATCCCATCCGCGCCGGAGCCGAGCTTGCCCGGGATCTTGCCATTGCACCGGGGGACGAGGTCATCTGCATCAAAAAACGCATCCTGGCCGACACCACCCCGGTCATCTACTCCATCGATTATCTGCCCCGCGCCCTCTTTGGCAGCCGGGACTACACCCGCATCGACCTGAGCGGCGGCGTGTTCGATATCCTGGAGCAGGAATGCAACCAGCAGATCTCTTCGAATGTGGCCCACCTCAAGGCCAGCTGCGGCGACGAGGCCATCCGGGCTGCCATGCGCCTTGCTCCCGGCGAGGCCATGCTGCTGCTGGATGAGATCTGCTTCAACCGTCTGTGCCACCCGGTCATGCGCTCACTGAGTTATTACACGAATTTCTTCGATTTTTCCATTCTACGAAAATTACTTTGACGGAGGTAAAATTCATGCGCCATCTCATCGATCCCTTGGATTTCAGCCAGGAGGAGATCACCTCTCTGCTGGATCTGGCCGACCGCATCCGCTCCGATCCTGCCGCTTACCAGGACGTTGCGGCTCACAAAAAACTCGCCACCTTGTTCTATGAGCCGTCTACCCGCACCCGCCTTTCCTTTGAGGCGGCCATGCTGAACCTGGGCGGCCATGTGCTGGGCTTCCCGAGCGAGACCGTCTCCAGCGCTTCCAAGGGAGAAAGCGTTGCAGATACCATCCGTGTGGTCTCCTGCTATGCTGATATCGTGGCAATGCGCCATCCCAAAGAGGGTGCGCCGTTCCGCGCTTCCCGCTACTCCCGCATCCCGGTCATCAATGCCGGTGACGGCGGCCACCAGCACCCCACCCAGACCATGACCGATCTGATGACCATCCGCACCCGGATGGGTCGGCTGGATAACCTGACCATCGGCCTGTGCGGCGATCTGAAGTTCGGCCGCACCGTCCATTCCCTCATCAAGACCATGGCACGCTGCAAGAACATCCGCTTTGTGCTCATCAGCCCCGAGGAGCTGCGGGTGCCCGACTACATCATCAAGGATGTTCTGGAGGCCAACGGCATCGAGTACCGTGAGACCCGGAGCCTGGAGGAATCCATGCCTGAGCTGGATATCCTGTACATGACCCGTGTGCAGAAGGAGCGCTTCTTCAACGAGGAGGATTATATCCGCCTGAAGAACAGCTACATCCTGACCAGCGAAAAGATGGCCCTTGCCAAGCCTGAAATGGCAGTGCTGCATCCCCTGCCCCGCGTGAACGAGATCGCACTGGATGTGGACAACGACCCCCGTGCTGCCTACTTTGAGCAGGTGCAGAACGGCGTATACATCCGCATGGCACTGATCATGACGCTGCTGGGTCTCGCTGACCCCAAGGCACCGAAGGAGGGCAACTGATATGCTGAATATTGACGAGATCCAGAACGGCATTGTGATCGACCACATCAAGGCAGGCACCGCTGTGGGCCTGATGGAGCTGCTGGGCATCACCGGCAACAAGACCGCCAACGTGGCACTGATCCAGAATGCGCGCTCCCACAAGGCCGACTGCGGCCGCAAGGACATCATCAAGGTTGAGGGGGATGCCTCCTGGCTGAACCTGGACGTGCTGGCCTACCTTGACCCTGACATCAGCGTGACCGTGATCGAAAACGGCAAGGCTGTGCGCAAGGAAAAGCCGAAGCCCCCCAAGCGTCTGGTGAACATTGTGCGGTGCCGCAATCCCCGCTGCATCTCCTCCATTGAAGAGGAATGCGACCAGATCTTTGAGATGAGCTCCAACGGCAAATACCGCTGCATCTACTGTGAGCAGGAGCTGCAGGTGAAGCCGGAATAATCGGTACAAAAGCAAAAGGCAGTGCGTCCCACGCGGCGCACTGCCTTTTTTGTTTGTTACACGAAATCCTCCCGCATTGGAGTGAAGATATCCAGCAGGATGCCCGCTTCCGTGCAGGTGCAGCCATGCTCCACACCGTCCTCCTTCCGGCCTGATCTCAAACAAAAAAAGCCCGACAAAGCTCCCTCCGGCAGCACCGCCCGGCATCCCATTCCCACATACGATGCCGTGCAGGTGCAGTGCATTCAGAAGGTCTCTATCTGCAGCAATCCCCCAAGATCGCCATTCAGAGCTTCGTCAGACTTTTTATTCGTAAAGACGTTCCGGCCCACGCACACACGCCTGCGTTCCCGGATGTTCCTTCCTCTGTCGGCCGCAAACCATACAGCGGGGAGGCGCTCCTGCCTTTAACTTGATTTCATTGTAGCAGATTCCGATGAAACTTTCACCCCAAATGTCATATTCTGCAGGGTTTCATGTCATAACTTGCGGAGCGGGATGGTGCAGGTAAAGCGGAACCAGCACTCCCGGCAGCTGATGGTATATTCGCCGCCGTATTTTTTCAGCACATCCCGCACGTTCCACAGCCCGAAGCCGTGGCCCGCCCCTTTCTGAGAGATGCGGGGCAGCTGACCGTCCACGAGGTTCAGGTCCTTCTCCACCCGGTTGCGGACAGAGAGCACCACCTCGTCCTCGCTCTTCCGCATCCGCACATAGACCTCCGGCGGATCAGCCTGCGCGGCGGCCTCAATGGCATTGTTGAGCAGATTGGAGAGCACGATCACAAGATCCGTCTGGCCCATGGGCATATCCCGCAGATCGGGCAGATCAAAATAGACCATGACCCCTTTTCGGCTGGCTTCCTCGTACTTTTTGCTGAGCAGGGCATCCAACAGGGGGTTATGGGTGTTCATAATGGTGGTATTCGCCGCAATGGTCTTTGTGAGCGTGGAAAGGTAGGCCTTTGCGCCCTCGTAATCGCCCTGCTGAAGCAGCAGAGCCAGTGCCTCGGTGTGGTTGGTGAACTCATGGGTCAGCCGCCGCTGAGTCTTGTAGGATTCCAGAAGAGCTTCTGCGCTCTTCTTCTGGCGCACAGCCTCCACCATCAGTGTCTGCTGCAGCAGCATCTGGTCGTTGACCATCTGCACGATCCCCAGATGGATCAGCACTGCTATGGTCAGACCAAAGGTCAACATCATGTTCATCATGCTGGGCACTTCACTGCCGCCGGATACCATCAGCACGATGTTCAGCACCACAACGATGCCAGGAAAGAAGGACATGACCAACATCTGCAGCGGGGTCAACGCCTGCTCCCTCCGCCAGCGCCGGATAATGTAGGCTGCAAGCAGGCCAGCCCCCACAACAGCAGCAACCAGCAGGAACAGACAGCTGCGGTAGCGCCAGACCTCCCGGACGGGAATATGCTTACACCAGGCAAAGGTGTAGCTGACTGTATTTTCCGTCAGCAGGCACATGATGCCGTTGACAAGGCAGGCCGAGAGCTTCTGGTTCCAGCTTCCGCCGAAAAAGAGCACCGTGACCAACAGGTAGATGACGTTCAATATCACAGATCCGATATTGAAAAAGCCAATGTCATGCCGGATCGAAGCCGCCAGAAATACTGCTGCCAGCAGGGCTGCCCACAGGCAGGGGAAGCGGAATCTCCTGCCGCGGCCCAGAAATGCATGGTCCACCATGATAAAGGCCGCCCACTGGCCAATGCAGACCAGATGCCCCATCAGAAGCCAGAGCATTTCCTTAGTCATCCCCAAACTGCCCCTTCCATTCCAGATAGGTGCTGCGGATCTCAGCATAGCCGTTCCGGCTCACGCCCAGCTTGACCCCATTGCGCAGGGTAACCATATAGCTGCTGATCTGCCGGATGTACTTCATATTGACCACCGCGCTCCGCCCCACCCGCAGAAAGCCGTTCTCAAACAGGGCCTGCGGCAGCTCGTTCAGCTTGCCATAGTAGGAACACAGGGGCTGATGAGCCACATCTCCGTAAACGTTGATCTTGCGCAGGTCGCTTTCGAGGTAGTAGATGCTGTCGTAGGGCAGCTCAGTCTCGGTGCGGTTCTGCCGGATGGTCAGGGTCTTGGGAGCCCGGTGATCCTGCTCGTGCAAAATGGCATCCAGACAGCGGGGCAGCTGGCAGTCTAGATCGCGCTTGAGGATATAGCGGAACGCATTCACGGTGTAGCCCTCCGGGGCAAATTCCAGATAGGCCGACACATACACCAAGCAGATCTCCGGGCTGCACTGGCGCAGCTGCTTTCCCAGTGAGATGCCGTTCATGGTGTCCAGATCCACATCCAGCAGCGCCACCTGATACAGATCAAGGTCCCGCCGGGCCAGTGTCTCTTCCCCGCTGTGGCAGACGGTGCATTCCACCTGCAGACCCCGCAGCGCAAAAAAATCCCGGACGAGCGTTTCCACGCGGGCAGCAAATACCGCATCATCATCACAGATCAAAATGTGCATTGTGTCCTCCAACAAAACGCCCTCTCCGTCAGTGCTTCGCACTGCCACCTCTCCCAAAGGGCGAGGCAATTGCTGCTCTGACTTCAGGCTGTGCAAGTTGCTTCCCCATCAGATGCGTTGCCCTCCTTGGGGGAGCTGGCGAGCGAATGCGAGACTGAGAGGGTTTATTTCCTTATGCAAAGAACTTGTCGTAGATGCCAAAGGCGAAGATGAACAGCACGATCACGGGCAGACCGTAGGTCAGGTAACCGCGCATCCAATCGTGGATCTTCAGCCCCTCGCCGGTGTTGACTTCCTTCTTATAGTTGTCCCAGCCCCAGCCATAGCGGGAAACGCAGAACAGCAGGTAGACCAGGCTGCCCAGCGGCAGGAACAGGTTGCTGACAAGGAAATCCTCGAAGTCCAGCACTGCACCGCCAAACACGGCAAAGCCATCCCAGGCCCAGAGGTTATACCCCAGCACGCAGGGCATGGACAGCAGGATGATGAGGAACAGGTTGACCAGACTGGACTTTTTACGGGTGCAGCCGGTCAGCTCCATGCCGCAGCAGATGATGTTCTCAAACACCGCCAGCACGGTGGACAGGGCCGCAAATGCCATGAACAGGAAGAACAGGCTGCCCCACAACCTGCCCAGCGCCATGTTGGCAAAAATATTGGGCAGGGTGATGAAGATCAGGCTGGGACCTGCGGTCTGATCCACACCAAAGGTAAAGCAGGCCGGGAAAATGATGAGACCGGCCGTGATGGCCACAAAGGTATCCAGCACCACCACACGGACGCTCTCGCCCAGCAGGGAGTGCTCCTTGCCGATGTAGCTGCCAAAAATAGACATAGCACCGATGCCCAGGCTCAGGGTGAAGAAGGCCTGATTCATCGCACCCACCAGGGTGTTGACGATGCCAACCTCCTTCATGCGGCCAAAGTCAGGCACCAGGAAGAAGGAAAGGCCCTCCTTTGCGCCGTCCATGAAGAGGCTGTTCACGGCCAGAATGACCATGATGAGGAGCAGGGCGATCATCATGCCCTTGGTCACACGCTCCAGACCATTCTGCAGGCCCTTGGCGCAGACCAGAATGCCCAGAACGACCACGAACACCATCCAGAAGGTCATAATGCCGGGGCTTGCCAGCATCTCGGTGAACTTGCCCGCCACCTCGTCTGCGTTCAGGCCGGAGAGCTTTCCGGCGGCAGTCATATAGAAATAGTGCAGCATCCAGCCTGCAACGGTGGTGTAGAACATCATCAGCAGGTAACAGCCGATCAGCGTAAAATAGCCGTGGACATGCCACTTCTGGCCCGGCTTTTCCAGCACCTGATAGGCGCGCACCGGGCTTTTGCGGCTGGCACGGCCCACAGCAAATTCCATGGTCATAATGGGCAGACCCAGAATGACCAGGAACAGCAGGTAAAACAGTACAAAGGCTCCTCCGCCGCCCTGACCTGCCATATAAGGAAATTTCCACACGTTGCCAATGCCGATGGCACAGCCTGCCGACAGCAGGATGAAGCCCAGCCGCGATTTCAGCGTTTCACGTTCCATAGTAAATTTGTCCCCTCCAATAATTTCAGCCGCCCGCCTTCTGCACGAAAAACAGGCGAAATCAGTTTATTATATCACAAATTGGAAGAGAATGGAGTGCTTTTTCGTATTTTCCCTTGCAAATTTCTTTCATCTTATATAAAATAGACAAGATGAAATGTGTACAACACGGAAAGGAACAACCGGATGGTCTCAGACGAAACAGCCTACCGGAAGTATCTGGCCGGAGACGAAGCTGCCGCTCAGCTGTTGGTGGAGCGGTATGGCGACGCGCTGACCCTTTACATCAACGGCGTGCTGGGCGATATCCACGAGGCAGAGGATCTGATGATCGAGGCCTTTGCCCATATTTTTGCAAGAGAGCGGCCCATTCAGGATGGCTGCTTCAAGGCTTACCTCTATAAAACCGGGCGCAATCTCGCATTGCGCTGCAAGACCCGGCGGCGGTTTTTTCTGCCGCTGGAGGAACTGCCTTTTGAACTGCCGGACGAGGCACTGGCCGAAACCGGGCTGTTCCAGAACGAACAGCACCAGCAGCTGTACGCCGCACTGGGCAAGCTCAAAAAGGAATACCGGGAGACACTTTTTCTGGTCTATTTTGAAGAACTGAGCTACCGGCAGGCCGCACAGGTGCTGGGACGCACCGAGCAGCAGGTAACGAACCTTGTGTACCGGGGCAAGCAGCAGCTGAAACAACTTTTAGAACAGGAGGGATATCAGTATGAAAACTGATGCCGAACGGATGGCGCTGATCCGCCAGCGCACGGCCCAGCTGCAGCGTCAGGCACGCGCACGGCAGATGCTGCTGATCGATGCAGGCTGTATGGCGGCCTGTCTGGCGCTGGTGGTCTGCCTGGGCCTTGCCATGCCCGGCTGGGCAGGCGCATCGGTCGCGCTGCATGTTTCCCCCACCGGCACCGCCGGGATGTTGAGTGAGCGCGGAGCCGACGGTTATATCCTGGTGGGCGTGCTCTCGTTCCTGCTGGGCTCCTGCGTGACCATCCTGCTCTACCGCCTGCGCCGCAGCAGTGAAAAGAAGCACACGAGGGACGACGATGAGCTTTGAGATCATTGACAACACCTTTCAGGTGATCGTGCTGGCTGCGATGGCGCTCCTCGCCTTTCTCCTCGCCTTCCGGCGCAGCAGCCGCTCCTGCCTGATCCTGGCGTTCGGCTACGCCAGCTTTATGATGGGCACTTTGTACTACCTGCTCCATCTGATCATACTGGGCCATGGGCCGCAGGTGTTTTATGTGGCCGAATGCTCCTGGATGGCCTCGTATTTCTTTTTTCTCTCGCTGGAGATCCTCTATTGGGAGGGCCTGCGCCCGCCGTTCTCCCCTTTTGCGCTGGCGGCCGGGGTGGTCATTGCCGGAGTTGTCATGCGGGTGCAGGTGTTTGGCCCCTCTCCGCTGATGTCCGGTGCGCTGGCGCTCACCTTTGGCACGCTGGCCTATCTCTGTTTTTCGGCCCTGCAAAAGGAAAAACGGCTCCGGCCTTATGAGATCGCACTTATGTTTGAAATGTCCTTGCAGATCCTTCTGTTCGTTGCCTCCGAGTTCATCCGTGATTACACCCGGTTCAACCTTTACTATGCTGTGGACATCCTGTTGACCCTCACGCTGGTCAGCTTCCTGCCCCATATCCTGCGGGAGGAGCCCCATGACCTACATTGAAAACATCTTTTTGTGCCTGGCGCTTCCCATGCTGCTCTCCCTGCTGTTCACATCGGGCAGCCCCCGGCGCTTTACCCTGTTCGTGGTGCTGGGCATGGCCACCTGCCTACTTTCGGCTTATGTCAGCAGCTTTTTCATGGGGCGGCACCAGTGCAGTGCCGTGACCACCGCCATAGAGATCGCACCTGTCTGCGAGGAGATCCTGAAGCTGCTGCCTCTGCTGCTCTACTTTTTGATCTTTGAGCCGGATTCCCACAAGCTGACTCCTGCGGCCATTGGCATTGCAGTGGGCTTTGCTACCTTTGAAAACGTCTGCTACCTGACCGAAAACGGTGCAGGAAGTTTTGTTTTCCTGCTCATCCGCGGCATGTCCGCCGGGGCCCTGCATCTGGTCTGCGGCATCCTGACCGGTCTGGCACTGGCCTATGTGTTCCGCCGTCCGTGGCTCACCTGCACCGGCACGGTGGGGATTCTGGGGGTCTGCATGGTGCTGCACGGCATCTACAACCTGCTGATCACCGCCGACGGCTTCTGGCAGATGGTCGGGTACTTCTTTCCTTCTGCCATCATCTTCACCCTGTTTGCGGCAAGGCTGCTCCACAGGGGCAGGCACACTGTTTTTCACTGACCGTTTCCCGCTCTTTCCCGGAGCGGGAAATTTTTTTGAACTTTTTTCAAATTTGGGTGAAAGGAATCGGCGCGAACTGTATTATAGGAGATAGAGAGGACGGAAAGCAGCCGCTCTGATGATCTCTCAAAAGGAGGGACTGTCCATGACCCAGAAGGCGAGTGTTCGTATGGAGGAAATTCGCCGCCGCACACGCAGGCTTCGTCAAAGGCGGGCACATCGAATCAACTGCACTCTCTCCGCAGTTTGTCTGTTTTTGACAGTCGGCATTGCGTCCCTGCTGTATCAGGAGCATGTTCCGGGTCTTTCCATCGTTCTGGCCGGGTACGGCTCGGTGCTGCTGCACAGCGGCGCTGATGCTTATATCGTGGTCAGCGTCGGCTCCTTTGTCACCGGCGTTGTATTCACGCTGCTCGGCATCCGGTACAGGCAGTACAAAGCACTGCACCGCCCCTTCTCCCCGGATGCTGCAGACAAGGCTTCCTCCCAAAGCCTCTCTGACGACCAGTAGCGCCCTCCATGCTCTTCTCCCACACACTTTTCTCCATACCCCGAAAAAGCTCTGCCGTTTCTCCCGGCAGAGCCTTTTCCCTTTTAACCAAAAACAGCACGCCGAAACCGAACGGCGTGCTGTTTTTTCTGGTTCTATGGTTATCTGTCCCACTTGTCGCACAGGGCGTTGATCTGGTCGGCAAACTTGGCAAGGTCCTTGTTGGCCCCTCCCTCGTTGTGCTCGATGACGCGGAGCAGCCGCTTGCCGGCGCTGACCAGCCGCTGGAACACCGTTGCGGCGCGGGACGCTCCCTCGCTGGGCTTGTGCTCCAGCCGGACACGGGAGCCTTCCTGCAGGCAGACTGCACCCTCGGCCCCAATGGCCCACTGCTCCCCATTGTAAGGGGCACAGGCGGTAAAGCCCTGCTCGGTCAGGGTCTGGGCAAAGATGTTCTCCACCTCGTCCTCGCCATGGATGACGAACACCCGCTTGGGCTTGGGGCTGAACGCGTTCACCCAGGCCAGCAGGCCCTCGCGGTCGGCATGGCCCGAAAGGCCCGTCAGCTGACAGATCTCTGCCTGCACGTCGATGGTCTCACCAAACAGCTTGACATTGACGGCACCATCGATCAGGGTGCGGCCCAGCGTTCCCACGGCCTGATAGCCCACAAAAAGGATCGTGCACTCCGGCCGCCACAGATTGTGCTTGAGGTGGTGGCGGATGCGGCCTGCTTCGCACATGCCGCTGGCCGAGATGATGACCTTGGGCACCCGGTCGGCGTTGATCATCCGGGACTCATCGCTGGTCACGCTGACCTGCAGCCCCGGGAACTGGATGGGGTCGATGCCCTGGGCCAGCAGCGCCCGGGTATCCTCGTCAAAGCAGTCGGGGTCGGTATCTTTGAAGATGCGGGTCGCCTCAATGGCAAGGGGGCTGTCGATGTAGACCGGGAAATTGCCATGGCCGGTGACCAGCCCCTCTTTTTTGATCTCCCGGATAAAATAGAGCAGCTCCTGGGTACGGCCCACCGCAAAGCTGGGGATGACCACATTGCCGCCCCGGTCAAAGGTGCGCTGCAGGATCCTACTCAGCTCCCCCACATAGTCCGGGCGGGGACCGTGGCTGCGGTCGCCATACGTAGACTCCATAAACACATAGTCCGCGTCCCGGATCGTTGTCGGGTCCTTGATGATGGGCTGATGCTGGTTGCCGATGTCTCCGGAAAAGACCAGCTTGGTGGTGGTGCCGCTCTCAGTGACCCAGATCTCGATGCTGGACGAACCCAGCAGATGACCCACATCGATGAAGCGGATCACAAGGCCCGGGGCCAGTTCGATCTTAGTGTTATACTCCATGCCCCGGAACAGCTGCATGGCCGCCTCGGCATCCTGCACGGTGTACATCGGCTCCACCGGCTCGGCACCGGCACGCTTCGCCTTGCGGTTCTTCCACTCAGCTTCAAACTCCTGAATGTGGGCAGAGTCCCGCAGCATGATGCTGCACAGCTGAGTCGTGGGCTTGGTGGCATAGATCCTGCCCCGGAAGCCGTTGCGCACCAGCAGCGGCAGCTGGCCTGTGTGGTCGATATGCGCATGGGTCACCAGCACGCCGTCAATTTCACCCGGTGCCACAGGAAAAGGCTGGTTCTCGTAAACATCCTTTCCCTGCTCCATACCGCAGTCGATGAGGTAGCGCTGCCCAGCTGCTTCCAGCAGGGTGCAGCTGCCCGTGACCTCGTGGTTAGCTCCCAAAAATGTGAGCTTCATAGATACACCTCCCAGTTCGGTTTTGCACCCTTAGTATAGCATAACTCGCCGCGTCCATCTGCCCAAATCGTGTAAAGAGTTATCGGGCAAAGCGCCGAAATTTTGAAAAAGTTTTTATACAATCTTGACAAACCACCCCCAACTGAGATAAACTTTATTCGTATGACGTAACTTCTACAGAGATTCAAAATAGAGAGGTAGTTATTTATGGTTCGTAACGATTTGCGCAACGTCGCCATTATCGCTCACGTTGACCACGGCAAGACCACGCTGGTGGATGCCATGCTGCGTCAGAGCGGCGCTTTCCGCGACAATCAGGTCGTGGCAGAGCGTGTCATGGACAGCGGCGATATCGAGCGTGAGCGCGGTATCACCATTCTGGCCAAGAACTGCTCCTGCACCTACAAGGGTGTCAAGATCAACATCGTTGATACCCCGGGCCACGCCGACTTTGGCGGCGAGGTCGAGCGCGTGCTGAAGATGGTCAACGGCGTGCTGCTGCTGGTGGACGCTGCTGAGGGCTGCATGCCCCAGACCCGTTTTGTTCTGCAGAAGGCTCTGCAGCAGAACCTGAGCCTGGTGGTTGCCATCAACAAGATCGACCGCCCCGATGCCCGCATCAAGGAAGTCATCGATGAGGTGCTTTACCTGCTGATGGATCTGGGCGCTTCCGATGAGCAGCTGGAATGCCCCATCCTGTTCTGCTGCGGCCGTCAGGGCACCGCAAGCCTGGACCCCGATGTGCCCGGCACCGACCTGATCCCCCTGTTCGATACCCTGCTGGACACCATCCAGCCTCCTCAGGGCGATCCCGAGGCTCCCTTCCAGATGCTGGTCTCCTCTGTTGACTACAACGAGTTCGTTGGCCGCATCGGCATTGGCCGCATCCAGAACGGCGTTGCCAAGGTCGGCGAGGAAGTGGTCGTGTGCGACTGGCACAACCCCGACCTGAAGATGCGCGGCCGCCTGACCAAGCTGTACGATTTCCAGGCCAATGGCCGCCAGCCCTGCGACAACATCACCGCAGGCGATATCGTTGCATTCTCCGGCCTGCCCGATGTCACCATCGGCAACACGCTGTGTGCTCCCTCTCAGGTTGAGCCGCTGCCCTTCGTGAAGATCAACGACCCCACCGTGGAGATGACCTTCTCCGTCAACGACAGCCCCCTGGCCGGCCGTGAGGGCAAGTACGTCACCAGCCGCCAGATTCGTGACCGCCTGCAGAAAGAGCTGCTGAAGGACGTTGCTCTGAAGGTGGAGGATTCTCCCACCACCGATTCCTTCCGCGTCATGGGCCGTGGTGAGATGCACCTGTCCATCCTGATCGAGACCATGCGCCGTGAAGGCTACGAGCTGCAGGTCTCTCCCCCGCACGTTCTGACCAAGGTCATCGACGGCAAGACCTACGAGCCCATGGAGCACGTTGTCATCGACGTTCCCACCCAGTATCAGGGTGCTGTGATGACCGGTCTGGGCCAGCGCAAGGCCGTTCTGCAGCAGATGGAGTCCCTGGGCACTGACCGTGTCCGCCTGGAGTTCCGGATGCCCAGCCGCGGCCTGTTCGGCTACCGTAACCAGTTCCTGACCGATACCCACGGCGAAGGCATCCTCAACCAGATCTTTGATGGCTACGATGTCTGGGCCGGTATGATCGCCAACCGTTCCACCGGTTCTCTGGTCAGCTTTGAGACCGGTGATGCCGTTACCTACGGCCTGTACAACGCGCAGCAGCGCGGCACCCTGCTGGTGGGCGCTGGCGAAAAGGTCTACGAGGGCATGGTCATCGGCTACACCGCTTCCGGCGAGGATGTGGATGTCAACGTCTGCAAGACCAAGCACCTGACCAATACCCGTGCTTCCGGTTCCGATGACGCTCTGCGCCTGATCCCCGTCAGCAAGCTGAGCCTGGAGGGCTGCCTGGAGTTCCTGGCACAGGATGAGCTGCTGGAGGTCACCCCTGAGAATCTGCGCATCCGCAAGCAGATCCTGAACCACGACCAGCGCATGAAGGCAAAGAGCAAGCTGAAGTAAGCTGCTTCCCTTCCCGATCAACATAAAAAAACGGCATCGCAAACCGATCGGTCTGCGATGCCGTTTTTGCGTTTCGCTCTTTATTCAGCGCTGTATGCGCTGCCCATGGTCCAGGAGTTGGAAGCCGAATACTTTGCGTGGTTGCGCAGGTAGGTGACCCAGGCACCATAGCCGTTTCCGGCCGAGAAGTGGACTCCATCCGGAGCCGCCAGCATCTCCTTCAGATTCCCGTTCTCATCGGCAAAGGTCTCCCACAGGTCAAGGTAGACACAGCCCTTGTCTGCAGCCAGCTTTGCCAGCTGCTCGTTCACCGAGCGCAGGACATCGGACGCAAGACCGGGCTTTTCCGCAGCGGCCTGGGGCCGCACCGGCGGGATGGACTGGACATAGATGACGCAGCCGGGCAGGGCCTGCCTGAGCTGATCCAGCATCTGGCCATAGTAGGCCAGAAAGCGGTCTGCCGCCCCCAGCGTGGTCAGCGTGTTGGTGCCCAGCAGGATATAGAGCTTTTTCGGCTGGGCCGCTGTCAGCACATCCATTGCCACCTCTGAGCCGCGCACGCTGCTCTTGACCGCGCTGCGGTTCACGATGGCATCGGGGCCCACACCGGTATAGCCGCAGATGAGCGCCCCGCCCAGGTTGATGCTGTAATCGGAGAAGCCCACGGTCAGGCTGTCGCCCAGCAGGGCCGCATCCGAAAAGTAACTCAGATCCACCTGCCCACAGCTGGGCTGACGGATCACGCTGCTGTCATACGCCTTGACCTGATAGGCCCCCGCTGCCTGCCGGGCGGGGCCGAACTGTTCCAGCGTGACAGCCGCCGCATCGGCGGCTCCACTGCCTTCCCCTGCCGTACCGCCGGCGCTGTCTGCCGCTGAGGCTCCCGTATCTCCCTGCATGGGCAGCGGAGCCAGGATATTGGCCGCTGTGCCCGCCGCCGGGCTTTGCTGGACAGCCTCGCTCTGCTTTTCGCCATTTTCCAGAATGGCCGTGATGGCCAGCGACAGCAGCAGGATCGCTGCAATGACCCCCGCCAGCCGCAGGCCGGTGCCTGCCTTGCTGCGCCGTCTCCGGCCATGGGTGGAATGATATTCGTGTGAGATTCCCATTCTCTTTCCCGCCTTTCCCTGTTTTCTTTTCTCTATCATTACGGTCAGTATCCCCGAAAAATTGCAGAGTTTGCATTCTGCACTCCGACCGACCCTATGTTTTTGTAGGATACGCCAAATATTGTATCATAATTTTTTTGCCCGTGCAACCAATCAGGTCTTGCATACAACAGAGAAATAGTTTACAATAGTATTGTTGCAGGAATTGCACAGTTTTCATTGAATCAGATGCACATCCTGCATTCTTTTTGTACGACTTGCGGCGCGCATCCGCAATCTCCTTCCCCGGGCAGTGCAGGGCTCTGGGAGGACACAGAAGGACTTGCCGCGCTTTGCAGGACGTGAAATGTTGTTCTTTTGGATAAGGAGGACGTATGTCAAAAAATGTCATCATCGGCCAGAGCGGCGGCCCTACCGCCGTTATCAATTCCAGCCTGGCAGGCGTATACAAAGCTGCCTGCAGTCTGGGAGCCGATAAAGTCTACGGAATGAAGTACGGCATCGAGGGCCTTTTAAAGGAAGAGATGCTGGAACTGAACGTTCTGCTGGATGACCGCATGAGCATTGAGCTGCTCAAGCGCACCCCGTCCAGTTATCTGGGCAGCTGCCGCTACAAGCTGCCGGACCCGGACGTGGACTCTACCCCGTTCATCAAGCTGTTCACCCTGTTTGACAAGTACGATATCTGTGCTCTGTTCTACATCGGCGGCAACGACTCGATGGACACCATTGCAAAACTCTCCCGTTACGGTGCCCAGGTGGGCAGCAGCGTCCGGTTCATCGGTGTGCCCAAAACCATCGACAACGACCTTTGCCTGACCGACCACACCCCTGGCTACGGCTCTGCCGCCAAGTACATTGCCACCATCCTGAAGGAGGTCATCCGTGACTCCTCCGTTTACAACATCCGCAGCGTGACGGTGGCCGAGATCATGGGCCGCCACGCAGGCTGGCTGGCCGGTGCGGCTTGTCTGGCCGGCGGCGATGACTGCGAAGGCCCCGACCTCATCCTGCTGCCCGAAGTTCCCTTTGACCCGGACAGGTTCCTGACCCGGGTGGACGAGCTGCAGCGGGTCAAGCCCAATGTCATCATTGCAGCCAGCGAGGGTGTTAAGACAGCCGACGGCACCTATCTGTGCGATCTGGTCTCCACCGCCGGGCAGCTGGATGCCTTTGGCCACAAGGCCATCCTCAGCGGCACCAGCCGGTACCTTTCCGATCTCATCCACGACAACCTGAACTGCAAGAGCCGTGCCATCGAGTTTTCGACCCTGCAGCGCTGCGCCAGCCATCTGGCCAGCCGCACCGATGTGAACGAGGCCTATGCCGTGGGCGGCGCTGCTGCTTCCGCTGCCTTTGCGGGCGAGACCGGGCGGATGATCTCGCTCAAGCGCATTTCCGATTACCCCTACCAGTGCATCACCGAGTCGGTGGATGTCCAGCAGGTGGCAAACCTGGAGAAAAAGGTGCCGCTGGACTGGATCACCCCGGACGGAATGCAAGTGACGGCGGCATTTGAGGAGTATGCCCGTCCGCTCATCCTGGACGAAGTGACACCGGTCTATGTCAACGGTACCCCGCGCCATATCTGCCTGTAAGTTTCATTTGCGCGCTTCCTCCCCCCTCGTGGTCTGTTTTCGTGATCCTGCACGATAATATAAAAGCCGAAACAGAAGAAAAGGAGAAATCATCATGGGTAAAAATGCAATCGTTGGTCAGTCTGGCGGCCCTACCTCCGTCATCAATGCAAGTCTGGCAGGCGTATTCGAGAGCTGCAAGAGCCGCGGCGCTGAGATCGTTTACGGCATGTGCAACGGCGTTGCCGGTCTGCTGGAGGAGCGCGTGGTGGATCTTTCCACCGTGTTGACCGATGACCTGGATATCGAGCTGCTCAAGCGCACCCCGTCCAGCTTCCTGGGCAGCTGCCGCTATAAGCTGCCCGATTGGCACGATGACGAGGCCGTTTACAAGAAGCTGTTCGCCATCCTGGAAAAGCTGAACATTGGCTACTTCTTCTACATTGGCGGCAACGATTCCATGGATACCATCGGCAAGCTGGCCGAGTACGGCAACCGCATCCAGAGCGACATCCGCTTCATGGGCGTTCCCAAGACCATCGATAACGACCTGATGGTGACCGACCACACCCCCGGCTACGGCTCTGCGGCAAAGTACATCGGTGTGGTGATGAAGGAGATCATCCGCGATGCCACTGTTTACGGCACCAATTATGTCACCGTGGTCGAGATCATGGGCCGCAACGCCGGCTGGCTGACCGCTGCTGCCTCTCTGGCCAAGAGCGATGACTGCGAGGGCGTGGATATGATCTGCCTGCCCGAAGTCCCCTTCAACGTGGAGCACTTCATTGAGAAGGTCCGCGCCATGCAGGAGAAGAAGCCTAGCATCGTGATCGCTGTTTCCGAGGGTGTCAAGCTCGAGGACGGCCGTTACGTCTGTGAGCTGGCCGACGATGTGCACGCAGTGGACGCTTTCGGCCACAAGGCACTGACCGGCACCGCCCGCTATCTGGCGAATGTGGTCGCCCGCAATCTGGACACCAAGACCCGCTGCATCGAGCTGTCTACCCTGCAGCGCTGCGCCGGTCACCTGACCAGCCGCACCGATATCACCGAGGCTTACCAGGTGGGCGGCGCTGCTGCCAAGGCTGCCTTTGAGGGTGTCACCGGTCAGATGGTCGCCCTGAAGCGCATCTCCAACAGCCCCTATCAGTACATCACCGAGCTGCACCCCATCAGTGAAGTTGCAAACCTCGAGAAGAAGGTTCCCCTGAGCTGGATGAACGAGAATCACACCCAGATGACCGAGGAATTCCTCGAGTATGCCCGCCCGCTGATCCAGGCTGAGCTGACTCCGCTGTACATTGCAGGTCTGCCCCACCATATCTACATGAAAAAGTAATTTCTCCTTTGAATCCTTCTAAGGCATAGCAAAACTCCCGCCCGGATGCGCTCCGGGCGGGAGTTTTTTGCTGTGTGGCTTATGAATTACTGTTTGCCCAGCTGCCAGAACGCCACGGCACTGGCGGCGGCAACATTCAGGGAATCGACCCCGTGGGACATGGGGATCTTGACCGTATAATCGCAGGATGCGATGGTGGTATGGGAAAGGCCGTCTCCCTCCGTGCCCAGCACAATGGCAAGCTTCGGCTCCCGGGCAAGGGCTTCGTCATCGATGCTGACCGAACGGTCACTCAAGGCCATGGCAGCCGTCTTGAAGCCCAGGGCATTCAGCTGAGCAAGCCCCTTTTCGGGCCAATCGGCGGGCGTTTCGCCGATCTGCGCCCAGGGTACCTGAAACACCGTGCCCATACTCACGCGCACGGCCCGGCGGCAGAGCGGGTCACAGCAGGAGGGATTGACGAGAACAGCGTCCATGTTCAGCGCTGCCGCGCTGCGGAAGATGGCACCCACGTTGGTGGAATCCACAATGCCCTCCAGCACGGCCACCCGCCGGGCATTCCGGCAAAGCTCCTCCACGGTGCGGGGCTTCGGACGTTGAAAGGCGCAGAGCACACCCCGGGTCAGCTCGTAGCCTGTCAGTGCAGCCAGCAGCTCCCGGTCAGCAGTATAAACGGGTGCATCCCCGCAGCGGGTCAGGATCTCCGCCGCAGGGCCGGTGATCTGCCTGCGCTCCATCAGCAGGGAGACCGGCATAAAGCCTGCATCCAGTGCCCGGGAGATCACCTTGGGGCTCTCGGCAATGAAGATGCCTTTTTCGGGTTCCAGCCGACTGCGCAGCTGGTTCTGCGTCAGGCGGGCGTAGGGGTCCAGCTCCGGCGCGTGAAAATCCGTGATCTCGATGATATTGGGCATGGGGAGATTCTCCTTTTTCTGTATGAATGGTCTTATTGTAGCACAACCCGGATGCAATTGCAAAAAACATGGCAGGCATATTCGTTTTACATAGTCAAAACCGCTAAAAATCACCTTTTGTTTTTGACAAATCCGTCAACCCGCGTTATAGTATAGGGGTAAAAAATCAGAGGGGGAATTTGCATGAATTCCAAGAAAAAGCGCCGCGGCCAGATGTCGGAAGCCTTCTGCACGGCAATGTTCCTTTCACTGTCCGGCGGCCTGCAGGACGTATACACCTATCTGTTCCGGGGCAAGGTGTTTGCCAACGCCCAGACCGGCAACATCGTGCTGATGGCTGTCCATGCCTTTGCCGGGGAGTGGGGGCGTGTGCTGCATTATCTTGTGCCCCTGTGCTTCTTTGCGCTGGGCGTGTTCGCGGCAGAGCTGATGCACCAGAAGCTGCAGAATCTGCAGCGGCTCCACTGGCGGCAGCTGGTGGTGCTGTGTGAGATCGTGATGCTGTTCGTGGTGGGCTTTTTCCCGCAGGAGTGGAATCTTATGGCCAACGCACTGGTCTCGTTTGCCTGTGCGATGCAGGTGCAGACCTTCCGCAAGGTGAACGGTTATGCCTTTGCCAGCACCATGTGCATCGGCAACATGCGCAGCGGCATGGACTCCCTCTGCAGCTGGGTGCTCAACCGCAATCCTGCCGCCCTGAAAAAATCCTTTTATTACTTGGGCATCATCCTCCTGTTTGCGCTGGGCGCGGGCCTGGGCAGCCTGACGCTGGACCTCTGCGGCGCAAAGGCCATCTGGCTCTCCTGCCTGCTGCTGGCCGTCAGCTTCTGCCTGATGTTCCTGAAAGAAGATGTGGAAGAGATCAAAGAAGATCTCGAAGCACTGGAAGCAAAACATTAAATCAAGGAGTTTCCCTCAGTTTCACGCTGTTTACCGCCATGCCAAAGGCTCCCCTGGTAGGGGAGCTGGCGAGCGCCAGCGAGACTGAGGGTTTATTTTTTTTTTTTTCGGATCTATCCAACACTTCCCCGGGTTCCTTCGTCTTACAGGCAGAACGACGCAATGAAAGGAGGAAGCCCCATGTGGGAGCTGCTGTACGAGACCTTCTGGGACAGGCTGGAACACTTCTGTTGCAATCTCTGCCGGGACGAAGCCCGGGCGGAGGATCTGACCCAGGAAGTCTTTCTGCGGGCACTGCAGAACCGGACCCTTATCAACAGCTTTACAGAGCGGCAGTGCAAAGCCTGGCTGTTTACCACTGCACGGAATCTCTACTGTGACCAGCTCCGCCGGGCGGCAAAGGAGGAGCAGCTGCTCAGCGCCTTTTTCCCGGAAGAGGACAATGCTGAACCGGATTCCGCACTGGACACAGTGGAAGCTGCCAGTCTGCTGGCTCTGCTCACCCCGGAAGAACGGCGGCTGTTCACCCTGCGCTATACAGCGGGCTACAATGCCAGCGAGATCGGTCAGCTGCTCAGTCTCCCGCCCGGCACGGTCCGCAGCCGCCTTGCCCAGATACGCCATCGCCTCAAAACTGAACTTACGGAGGATTAAATGATGAAAAAGAACCTGAATGTGGACGCTATGATCCTGGACCTGCGCAATGTGCAGGAGGATTTTCTTGACCGCTATGAGCAGATCAAGCTGGACTGCATGATCGCGCTGACCTCGCCCCGGGTGCAGACGCTCCTGAGCCAGCACAACATTTCTCTGGATTCGATGCTCTGCAAAAATGTCCCGGAGGAGGTCTCGGTGGGTGTGGTCAATGGCAAGGTCACGCTGAGCTCTGCCAGCCAGACCGCCGCCGGGCAGGTACTGGTGGTCAACGGCAAGCTGATGATCACACCGGATGCTGCGGAGGTTTTACAGAAGTACGCCTGCATTCTGGTCAACGGTATGATCTACTGCCCGCAGTGCCTCTCGGCAGTGGTATCCGCCCGCTGCATCCTGAACGGAAAGCTGGCGGTCTACCCCGATGATGCAGTGCTCCTGCCGGGAAGCTCCATCAAGCTGGACAACACCTTCCTGCTGCGGGCACAAAGCCGCCTGTACTGGAATGAACATCGCTTCCTGGCGGTTGACCCCAGGCTCGACACTGCCGCACTGGCCGCAAAGGGCTGCAGCTTTTCCGCTCCAAAGGCCATCCTGTGCGCAAGCCTTGCGCCCGTTCTGGCCCCGCTCTTCCCGGATTCCACCGAGCTGATCATCGTGCCGGACGGCACCGCCGTGGTGGAGGACGACCTGGAGCTGACCGCCTCTTCCCTGCGTCGGTATGGCACCCGTCTCTATGTGCTGGGCGATGCTGTCATCCCCGCAGAGAGCGCAGACCTGCTGGCTCAGATCGAATTCCTGCATGTTACCGGTGAAGTAGAGCTGCCTGATGCTCTGGAAGCGGCCTTCTTTGCCATCCCTGAGCTGGAATGCGGCAAAGTAGTCCACGAGGACGCTCTGCCCAAACAGACCCGCGCCAAAGCAAAGGATGAGGAGCCCGATCCGGATACCGTGACCCTCAGCGGCATCCAGCTGACCCTGTAATCCGCACTGTTCCTCCCTGCCCCGCTCTTTCCGGCAAAAGCTCTCTGCTGGAAGGAGCGGGACTTTTGTTGATTTTTTATTGCACCCGCTCCTCTGATATGATATACTGTTTTATGTATTGTGTAATTCCCCGGGCACACTTCCGCTGTGGAACCCGCTGCCCGGGCAGGATATGGGAACCGAAATCAGGAAGAGGAGCAACGAATGAAAAAAGGATTTGACAACGACAAATACCTGCAGATGCAGTCGGAGCACATCCGGGAGCGGATCGCGCAGTTCGACAACAAGCTGTATCTGGAATTCGGCGGCAAGCTGTTCGATGACTACCACGCCTCCCGCGTGCTGCCCGGCTTCCAGCCCGATTCCAAGCTGCAGATGCTGCTGCAGCTGAAGGATCAGGCCGAGGTCGTTATCGTCATCAACGCTGAGGACATCGTCAGCAGCAAGGTGCGCGGTGACTATGGCATTACCTATGATCTGGACGTTCTGCGTCTCATCGACGCATTCCAGGAGCGCGGCCTGTTTGTGGGCAGTGTATGCGTGACCATGTACACCGCTGCCCCCGAGGTGGAAGCCTTTGAGAAGCGGCTGAACAGCCTGGGCATCCGCACCTTCCGGCACTATAAGATCCCCGGCTACCCCAACGACGTTGCCCGCATCGTGAGCGACGAGGGCTATGGCCGCAACGAGTACATTGAGACCCAGCGCCCGCTGGTGGTCATCACGGCTCCCGGCCCTGGCAGCGGCAAGATGGCCACCTGCCTGTCCCAGCTGTACCACGAATACAAGCGGGGCGTGAAGGCCGGTTATGCCAAGTTTGAGACCTTCCCCATCTGGAACATCCCCCTGAAGCACCCGGTCAACCTGGCTTACGAGGCCGCCACTGCCGACCTGAACGATGTGAACATGATCGACCCGTTCCATCTGGAGGCCTATGGCAAGACCGCGGTCAACTACAACCGCGACATTGAGATCTTCCCCGTGGTCAACGCCATGTTTGAGCTGATTGCAGGCAAGAGCCCCTACCACTCCCCCACCGACATGGGCGTGAACATGGCCGGCAACTGCATCGTAGATGATGCGGCCTGCTGCGAGGCTTCCCGCAACGAGATCGTCCGCCGCTACTTCAAGGCCCTGTGCGACCTCAAGAACGGCGCACAGATCCAGAGCGAGGTCTACAAGCTGGAGCTGCTGATGAATCAGGCCGGACTGACCCAGGGCAGCCGCCCGGTGGAGCAGGCCGCCCATGCAGTCTCTGAAAAGACCGGCGGTGCCCCCGCTGCCGCCATTGAGCTGCCGGACGGCACCGTTGTCACCGGCAAGACCGGCCCCCTACTGGGTGCCGCTTCCTCCGCTCTGCTCAACGCGCTGAAAAAGCTGGCCGGTATCGACCAGGAGCTTGACCTCGTTTCTGCCGCCGCCATCGAGCCCATCCAGACCCTCAAGACCAACTATCTGGGCAGCAAGAACCCCCGCCTGCACACCGACGAGATCCTGATTGCCCTGTCCAGCTCGGCCGCGCAGAATCCCACTGCTGCAGCCGCCCTCAAGCAGCTCTCCCACCTGAAGGGCTGCGATATGCACTCCACCGTCATCCTGTCCAGCGTGGATATGGACACCGTGAAGAAGCTTGGCATGTATCTGACCTGCGAGCCCACCTATGAGGAAGCAGACCGGATGTACCACAAGAAGTAAAAAATAATGACCCTCTCTGTCATTGCTTTGCACTGCCGTCTTTCCCCAAGGGCTAGGCGGCCGCATCTGCGCGACGGAGAGGGTCATTTTTATTTCCGGGTCTGTTCCCAGTAGGCTCCCATGCTCTGGCCGGGCTGGTCGGTGACATCATCGTTCAGATAGTCTGCAAGACCAAAGGCTTCCGGCTTCCAGCTGCGGGCAGCATCCACGGTGGGGTATTCCACCTCAGCGTACCAGAACGCAGTGGGCTGACCCTCATCCACATGGTTCACCTCCAGCGCAAGGCCATCGGGCAGGGCGTAGCTTCTGCGGATCTTCCCGATCAGGGGCTTACCGATGATCTTTGTTTCCAGTTCATCAAACAGTTTCTTGTCGATGGGGCGCTCGATCTCCTCCCGCGCAAGCCCGCTTCCGGACTTGAAGCAGAGGATATAGGCCGTCTCTCCGCCCTTGAGTGCCTCCTCCCGGATGCGCACGGTGGGCCGCACGCTGATATATCCCTGCCGCATGGCAAACTCTTCCTTGAGCGGCAGAGCCGGGAGATTTCCGCCCTCCGGCCAGCCGTTCACCATCCATTTGCGTTCGATCTCCATGACGTTTTCCTCGTTTCTGTGTTTTTGTATTTATTCTAGCACGTTTTTATGTTAGAATAAATATCAGTATGAAATTTTAGCATCCTCACCCTCTCAGTCAATGCCTGACGGCATTGCCAGCTCCCCCAAAGGGGGAGCCAAGAGCCGCTCTGTATTCAAGCTTGATGAGACTGAATCGAAAATCGCCACAGGCTCTCCCTTTGGGAGAGCTGGCGAGCGGAGCGAGACTGAGAGGGCGAGCCAGTTATAACAGGAGCAGCTATGAAATCTTCTCGCAATTACCCCGTTTACACCGTCAACAAACACGCCGAGGGCCTGCTGGTGGGCGGCCACCCCTGGGTGTACGAAAACGACATCCTGGGTTCCCCGGAGGCGGAGCCTGAAAACGGCACGCTGGTCGATGTGGTCAGTACAAAGGGGGCCTATCTCGGCACCGGTTTTCTCTCGCTGAAAAGCAAGATCCGGGTGCGGCTCATCTCCCGCAACGCCAACGACACCTTTGATGCCGCTTTCTGGAAGCGCCGTATCGAATACGCCTGGGCCTACCGCAAGACTGTGCTGGAGCCCGCCGACCTGACCGCCTGCCGTGTCATCTTTGGCGAGGCTGACCAGTTCCCGGGCCTGACTGTGGACCGGTTCAACAATATCCTTGTCACCCAGACCCTGAGCGTGGGCATGGAAAAGCTCAAGCCCATCCTCTTCCCCCTGCTGGCAGAAGTCCTGCGCGCTGACGGCCAGACCATTGAGGGCATCTACGAGCGCAACGACGAGGCTCTGCGGGCCAAGGAGGGCCTGGCACAGAACAAGGGCTGGTTTGACCTGCCCGGCGAGACGCACCCCGACAGTACCCAGACTGAGATCTGCGAAAACGGCGTGTTCTACCACGTTGATTTTGAGAACGGCCAGAAGACCGGCTTTTTCCTCGACCAGAAATACAACCGCCGGGCTGTGGCCCGCATTGCTGCCGGGCACACTGTGCTGGACTGCTTTACCCACACCGGCAGCTTTGCGCTGAACGCCGCCAAGGGAGGGGCTGCCCGGGTCACTGCCGCTGACATCAGCGCCGAGGCCATTGCCATGGCCCAGCGGAACGCCCAGCGCAACAACCTGACCAACATGGATTTCCTCTGCGAGGACACCTTTGAGCTGCTGCCCCGGCTGGAAAAGGAGGGCCATCCCTACGACTTTATCATCCTTGATCCGCCGGCCTTTACCAAGGCCCGCCGCACGGTGGAGAATGCCATGCGCGGCTATAAGGAGATCAACTACCGCGCCATGAAGCTGCTGCCCCGGGGCGGCTATCTGGCCACGGCCAGCTGCTCTCACTTTGCCACGGAGGAGCTGTTCATCAAGATGCTGCACGCCGCCGCAAAGGATGCCCACCGGCAACTGCGGCAGATCGAGGTGCGCCAGCAGGCCCCGGATCACCCCATCCTGTGGGGCGTGCCCGAGACCAATTACCTGAAGTTCTTCCTGTTCCAGGTGATCTAAAAGTAATACCAAATACGATATCTCCCAAAAAAACGAGAACGTGTTTGTGCAGAATCGTCAGTTTTGTCAATTGCCTTTTGAGCCGTTCCGGGATATAATCAAACCATAGACAGCAACGGCGCTGTGGGTCACCTCCTGACTCGCAGCGCCGTTTTTGTTAAAAAGCTTTTCGCTGTTTCCGGGCCGCAGTTCGGCGGCGGGAGACAGTTTCGGAAGGGACAGACATAAGATCAAGTAAGGAGTAGGATTTATGGCAGCAAATGTTATGGAAATCTACGGCAGCAAGGTCTTTAACGAGCATGTAATGAAGGAGCGCCTGCCGAGCGCTACTTACAAGAGCCTGGAGCGTACCCTGCACAAGGGCGCACCTCTGGATATCGAGGTGGCAAACGTTGTGGCCAGCGTGATGAAGCGCTGGGCCATGGAGCTGGGTGCCACCCACTACACCCACTGGTTCCAGCCGCTGACCGGCATCACCAGTGAGAAGCACGACGGCTTTGTGAGCCCCGTGGGCGACGGCACCGCCATCATGGAGTTCTCCGGCAAGGAGCTGGTGCGTGGCGAGCCCGATGCTTCCTCCTTCCCCTCCGGCGGCCTGCGTGCCACCTGCGAGGCCCGCGGCTACACCGCATGGGACCCCACCAGCTACGCTTTCGTGAAGGATGACGTGCTGTGCATTCCCACTGCTTTCGTCAGCTACACCGGCGAGGCACTGGACAAAAAGACTCCCCTGCTGCGCTCCATGAACGCATTGTCCGGTCAGGCCATCCGCATCCTGAAGCTGTTCGGCAAGGATGTTGATTACGTCTCCACCACCGTCGGCCCCGAGCAGGAGTACTTCCTTGTCAAGAAGGAGGACTACGAGGCACGTCAGGATCTGATCCTCACCGGCCGCACCCTGTTCGGTGCTCCCTCTGCCAAGGGTCAGGAGCTGGAGGAGCATTACTTCGGTGTCATCCGTCCCGAGGTCTCCGCATTTATGAAGGAGCTGGACGAGGAGCTGTGGAAGCTGGGCGTTCCCGCCAAGACCAAGCACAACGAAGTGGCTCCCTGCCAGCATGAGCTGGCCCCCATCTTCGACACCACCAATGTTGCCATTGACCACAACCTGCTGACCATGGAGATGATGAAGAAGATCGCTCCCAAGTACGGTCTGGTCTGCCTGCAGCACGAGAAGCCCTTTGAGGGTGTGAACGGCAGCGGCAAGCACAACAACTGGTCCATGTCCACCACCCACGAGAACCTGCTGGACCCGGGCGACACGCCCATGGAGAACCTGCAGTTCCTGGTATTCCTGGCCGCTGTCATCAAGGCAGTGGACGAGTACGCCGATCTGCTGCGTACCTCCGTTGCCACCCCGGGCAATGATCACCGTCTGGGTGCCAACGAGGCTCCCCCGGCTATCATCTCGATCTTCGTGGGCGAGGAGCTGGAAGCTGTCATCGATGCCATTGCATCTGATTCGCCTTATGCCGGCCCTGTCAAGATGAAGATGGATCTGGGCGTGGATGTCCTGCCCAAGTTCAGCAAGGACACCACCGACCGCAACCGCACCTCTCCTTTCGCCTTCACCGGCAACAAGTTCGAGTTCCGTATGCCCGGTTCTGCTGAGAACCTGAGCGATGCCAACACCATCCTGAACACTGCTGTTGCCAAGGAGCTGAAGGGCTACGCCGACGAGCTGGAGGGCGCTGAGGACTTTACCAGCGCTGCCATTGCTCTGATCAAGCGCACCATCCGTGACCACCGCCGTGTCATCTTCAACGGCAACGGCTACACCGCCGAGTGGGAAGAGGAAGCAGCACGCCGCGGCCTGCCCAACAAGAAGAACACGCCCGCCGCTCTGCCCGCACTGATCGACCCGAAGAACATCCAGCTGATGGAGGATTTCGGTGTTCTGACCAAGATCGAGATGGAGAGCCGTTACGAAGTCGAGATGGAGCACTACTCCAAGATCATCAACATCGAGGCTCTGACCATGCTGGAGATGGCCCGCAAGCAGCTGCTGCCCGCCATCAACGCCTACATGAGCGAGGTTGCCAATACCGCTGCATCCAAGCTGGCCGTCAGCGAGGCCATCAGCGTGCGCAGCGAGACCAAGACCCTCACCCGCCTGTCCACCGATGCCGATGCCATGAGCGATGCCATCGATGCCCTGCAGGCTGCTGTGGATACCGCTGAGGCCATGACCGATGAGAGTGCCAAGGCTGTCTCCTTCCACGATGACGTTCTGCCCAAAATGGATGCTCTGCGCGCCGCTGCTGACGATGCCGAGACCATCTGCGGTGAGGACTACTGGCCTCTGCCCAGCTACAGCAAGATGCTCTACTACGTCTGATCTTTCTGACATAGCTTGATAAGCATCGCTGGGTTGTTGGATTTTTAAGCCATTCCCCTTTTCCTATTTCTTACACCAGCCTAAAGACCTGCTTTGCGCATACGAAGCAGGCCTTTAGGCGTTTTTTAAGAACACAAGCCGATTTTTCCAGTTTTGCACTGTTGTGCCATTCGCCGCACCCTGCGGCTCGGAGGGAACCACTATGAGCTATAATACCCAACAGGACATCCTTGATTTTGTGGAGGACAACAACGTCAAATTCGTCCGCTTTGCCTTCTGCGATATCTTTGGCACCCAGAAAAACATCGCCGTGCTTGCCAGCGACCTGCCCAAGGCCATGGAGGATGGTGTCTGCTTTGACGGCAGCTCCATTGCCGGTTTTATGAAGGTGGAGGAGAGCGATCTTGTGCTCCGGCCCGATCTTTCCACCGTGACCATCCTGCCCTGGCGGCCCACCGAGGGCCGGGTGATGCAGTTCTTCTGTGACGTGGAAAAGCCGGACGGCGCTGCCTTTGGCGGCAACTGCCGCGGCTTCCTGCGCCAAATGAGCCGCAGCTTCCGCAAACTGGGGCTGACCTGCAACGTGGGGGCTGAGTGCGAGTTCTACCTGTTTGAGAATGACGACCGGGGCCGCCCCACCCGCATCCCCATCGACTTTGGCGGCTACTTTGATGTAGCCCCGCTGGATGCAGGTGAGAACCTGCGCCGGGACATCTGCCTGACCATGGAGCAGATGGGCATGAGCCCCCAGCACAGCCATCACGAGAGCGGCCACGGTCAGAACGAGATCGACTGCCACTACGCCGGCCCCCTGAAAACAGCCGACAATGTGATGATGTTCAAGCAGATCGTGCGGGCTGTTGCCATGCGCAACGGCATCCACGCCAGCTTCCTGCCCAAGCCCCTGCCGGATCAGGCAGGCAGCGGCCTGCACATCAACCTTTCGCTCTGCATGGACGGCCGCAATCTGTTTGAGGGCGACATTGCCCCGGACAGCATTGCAGGCAGCTTTATGGCAGGTGTTCTGGCCCACAGCCGGGAGCTGACCGTGTTCACCAATCCCCTGCCCAACAGCTACCAGCGCTTTGGCTGTGACGAGGCCCCCCGCTATGTGAGCTGGAGCCGCCAGAACCGCAGCCAGCTGGTGCGCATCCCGCAGGTCAAGGGCAACAACTGCCGCATGGAACTGCGCAGCCCTGACCCTGCCTGCAACCCCTATCTGGCCGTGGGGCTGGTGCTGGCCGCCGGTCTGGATGGCATCGAGCACCGGATGGTGCTGCAGGCCCCCATCAACAAGAATCTGTTCGATCCCGCCGAGGCCGCAGGTCTTGGGCTGGAAAGACTGCCTTCCACGCTGGAGGAGGCCGTGCAGGCCGCGCAGGAGAGCGAATTTCTGCACCGCGTGCTGCCGGAAGAGCTTTCGCATCGGTACTATGAGGAAGAACTGAAGCGCTGTGCCGCCCTGAAAGCTGCCGCCGACCCGGCAGAGTACGAGCGGGTGCACTACTTCAACGCCATCTGAACCGCTTTTGAGGGGAAGTACGAAGGGGCAATGATTCGGCCCCTTGCCTGGATGTAAGAGAAAGGAGCGATTCAAATGGGACGTGCTCTGATCGTGAGCGCCGGAGCAAGCTCCAACGAGTACATCTCCGCGCGGCTGGCAGAGCTGGGATACACCCGGCCTACGATCATCCCCAGTGGTGCCGAGGCCCGGCGCAGGATGCTGGAATCTGATTTTGAGTTGATCGTGGTCAACGCGCCTTTGCCGGACGAGTTCGGCCACGAGCTGTGTTCCTCTGCCGTAGAAAAAACAGACGCAGGCGTGGTGCTGCTGGCCAAGGCAGCAGCCGCCGAGCAGCTGCTGGCCCCCATGAGTGAGCAGGGGGTGCTGCTGCTGAGCAAGCCGTTCTCCAACACGCTGTTCCTGCAGGCCATCCATCTGGCCGCGGCCAGCAACCACCGCCTGCAGCTGCTCCGGCAGGAAAACGCGCGGATGCAGGAAAAGATTGCACAGGTACGGCTGGTCAGCCATGCAAAATGCTGTCTGGTGGAGCGGGAGCAGATGAGCGAGGATGCCGCCCACCGCTACATTGAAAAGCGCGCCATGGACACCCGGCGCAGCCGTGCAGAAATTGCACAGGAAATCCTTGATTCTTACGAGGATTAGGATTATAATCTGGTGTTGTATGTTTTGTTCCGGATGCGGTCGCATCCGTACTGGGAAAGAATGATCTCTGAAAGATAAATTAGAGGAGGACTGAACAAATGGCAAAATTCATCTTTGTGACCGGCGGCGTTGTCTCCGGTCTGGGCAAGGGCATCACTGCGGCTTCTCTGGGCCGCCTGCTCAAGTGCCGCGGACTGAAGGTCGCCAGCCAGAAGCTGGACCCTTATGTGAACGTGGACCCGGGTACCATGAGCCCCCTGCAGCACGGTGAGGTGTTCGTGACCGATGACGGCACTGAGACCGACCTTGATCTGGGTCACTATGAGCGCTTCATCGACGAAAATCTGAACAAGTACTCCAACCTGACCACCGGCAAGGTGTACTGGAACGTGCTGAACAAGGAGCGCCAGGGCGCTTATCTGGGTCAGACCGTCCAGATCATCCCCCACATCACCAACGAGATCAAGAATTACATCTACAACATGGCATCCTCTACCGATGCCGATGTGGTCATTACCGAGATCGGCGGCACCACCGGCGATATTGAGAGCCAGCCCTTCCTGGAGGCCATCCGTCAGGTGGGCCTGGAGCAGGGCCGCGACAACTGCTGCTACATCCATGTTGTGCTGGTGCCCTATATTTCCGGCTCCGACGAGTACAAGTCCAAGCCAGCCCAGCACTCCGTCAAGGAGCTGCAGGGCATGGGCGTGAACCCCGATATCATCATCCTGCGTGCTGACGGCAGCGTGGGCGGCGATATCCGCCGCAAGATCAGTACCTTCTGCAATGTCAAGCCTGAGTGCGTCATTGAGAACCTGACCATGCCCAGCCTGTACCAGTGCCCGCTGATGCTCCACACCAACGGCCTGGATGATGTGGTGGTGGAAAAACTCAAACTGGACGTGCCCCCCGCCGACCTGACCGAATGGAAGGGTGTGGTCTCCCGCATTGCCACCCGCAGCAAGACCTGCACCATTGCGCTGGTGGGCAAGTACGTCAAACTGCACGACGCTTATCTTTCCGTGATGGAGAGCCTGTACCACGCCGGTTTTGAGAACGACAGTCAGGTAGACATCAAGTGGGTGGAGAGCGAGGACCTGATCGATCAGGATGCCTGCAAAGAAGTGTTTGCTGACGTGGACGGCATCATTGTGCCCGGCGGCTTTGGTGACCGCGGCATCGAGGGCATGATCCAGGCCGCACAGTATGCCCGTGAGAACCAGATCCCCTACTTTGGCATCTGCCTGGGAATGCAGATCATGGTGATGGAGTTCGCACGCGGCGTGCTGGGCTATGCCGATGCCAATTCCAGCGAGTTCACCCCCGATGGTGCCCACAATGTCATTGCCCTGATGGCCGACCAGCAGGGCAACATCCCCAAGGGCGGCACCATGCGTCTGGGCAAGTACCCCTGCACCGTCAAGCCCGGCACCAAGATGGCCGAGTGCTACGGCGAGGCTGAGATCTGGGAGCGTCACCGCCACCGCTACGAGTTCAACAACGAGTTCCGTCAGGAGATGGAGGATGCCGGCCTGGTCATTTCCGGCACCAGCCCTGACGGTCGTCTGGTGGAGACCGTGGAGCTGCCCGGCCGTGACTTCCATCTGGGTGCACAGTTTCACCCCGAGTTCAAGAGCCGCCCCAACCGCGCTCATCCCCTGTTCAAGGGCTTTATCGCTGCCGCACTCAAATTCCGCATCCATGCACAGCGCGGCATGATGCACGTCTGACCTTCTCAGGCGTTTCGTTCCAGTTTTCCTCGTAGGAGAGGCCTGTAAGATCGCAACAAAAAAGCAGCTGCACTCCGTGTTTTTACGGAATGCAGCTGCTTTTGCTTGTATTACTTACTTTTTAGCGGCAGCGGCCTTTTTGCGGGCGGCGCGGCTGGTCTTTTTGGCGGTGGGCTTCTTTGCGGGAGCCTTGGCAGCGGGAGCAGTGGCCTTGACGGGCTCCGCCTTCACCTCTTCGGCCTTAACAGGCTCAGCGGGCTTTTCCTCAGCCTTTGCAGGCTCCTCCACGGGCTTTTCCTCCACAACGGGCTCTTCCTTGACCTCCGGCTTTGCCTCCTCTGCAGGAGCGCTCTCGACCACAGGTGCAGCCTCTACAACGGGCTCCTCTGCCTTCTTGGCAGGGGCACGCTTTGCGCGGTCCTTCACCTCGGAGATGGTCCACAGCTGGTCATCGCCTGCGGCCTCCTGCCAGATCTGCAGGATGGCACCATCGTTGGCACCCATGCCCACGGTATCGATGCACTTACCGCTGGCCCAGGAAGAGCGCAGACGGACGGTACCGGCGGGGGTAGGCTCCACGGTCCACATCTGAGAGGTGCCGCCCACATCCTCCCACAGGTGCAGCCAGGTGCCATTGGCGGTGCCGGTCATCATCAGGTCGATCAATTTGCCGGATGCGCGGTTGCGGATGCGGTACACGCCGTCACCCTCGCGCACAAAGGCCCACTCCTGCTCGGGCTTGTGCTCGTACTTGCCCAGGCGGATATCGCCGCCGTTGGTGGCCTTCTCCACGGCCTGAATGACACTGCCGCCCTTGGCAGCGATGGTATAGAAGCGATCTGCCTCGATCACGGTCTGCGCTACAGTTTTCATGTAAATCCCTCCAAGTTTGTTTCTTTTGAGCCAATCATTTTCGTTTTACAGGTAAATTATACCACCTGCTGTTATTTTTTACAAGGATTTCGCCATTTCTTTAGCACTATTCACAAAAGGGCCCCGCTTTTCAGCCCGTTTTGCACCGTTTGCGAAAACTTTTCGTCCTGTTTCGCCCCATAAAGCAGCAGCACCCCGCCATTTCTGGTGAGGTGCTGCTGTCGTTTTGGAAAATATCTAAAGGGTTCTGGCAGAGCTCCCTTACTGCTTTGCCTGACTGGGATGCGGCTGCACAGGCATTTTGGTGAACAGCGCTTTCAGGACCAGCGGAGTGGCCACACTGGACACGACGATGAGCAGGATGACGGCGGTGAAGTAGACGGAATCCACCACGCCGATGTCCAGACCCTTCTGGGCCACGATCAGGGCCACCTCGCCGCGGGTCATCATGCCAACACCCACCTTGAGGGAATCACCCCAGCTGAACCTGCAAATCTTGGCCGCCAGCCCGCAGCCGATGATCTTGGTGATCAGGGCCACCACCACGAAGCACACGCTGAACAGCAGGATCTCCGGGGTCAGGCCGCTGATATCTGTCTTCAGGCCGATGCTGGCGAAGAAGATGGGAGCAAACAGCACATAGTTGCTGATGTCCACCCGGCGCTCCACATAGGGGGCATCCTCCAGAGTGCACAGGACGATGCCCGCGATGTAGGCACCTGTGATGTCTGCAATGCCGAAGTAGGCCTCGGCAATGTAAGCCATGGCAAAGCAGAACGCCATACTGACGATGGTGATGCGCTGGGTGTGGGGGTTGCGCTTGTCCAGCCACTTCATGGCGAAATGGGCAATGAGGCCCACGCCGATGGCGGTGGCGAAGAACAGCACGGTGTTCATCAGCACCTTACCCAGCCCTGTACCGGTGCCGGAGCTTGCTCCCAGCACACAGGTCAGCACCACGATGCCGATGACATCATCGATAACGGCGGCACTGACAATGGTGGTGCCAAGGAAGCTCTTCAGGTGGCCCAGCTCCTGCAAGGTAGCCACGGTGATGGACACGCTGGTGGCGGTCATAATGGTACCGATGAAGAGGGCGCGGTAGAACTCCTGGCTGCCCAACGCCGAGAAGCCGTAGAAGAAACTATAAAGGAGCGTGCCCCCTGCCAGCGGCACCGCCACGCCCACACAGGCGATCAGGGTGGCGATGGGGCCTGCCTTGATCAGCTCTTTCAGGTTGGTGCCAAGGCCCGTGGAGAACATCAGCAGCACCACGCCGATCTCTGCGAAGATCGAGATGGTATCGCTGATATGCACAAGGTTCAGCAGGCAGGGCCCAATGATCAGGCCCGCGATGATCTCGCCCACCACCTGCGGCGCTTTGAACTTGCGGGCCACCAGCCCGAAGAACTTGGCACTGAGGATGATGATGGCAAGGTTCCGAAAAACAGAATACATAAATTTACCTTCCTCCGTTTTATTTCATTTAACAGGGCTGTCGGCCGCGCCCGACCCCCTATTCTTTTATTATATCGCCGCTCAGAACCAAAATCAAAATACTTTTCAATCTTTCTCGTTAAAAAAACAGACAAAGTTCACCAAAGCTTCAGTACAAATTTTTGTGCGGATTTTTGGCCCGCAGGGCTTGACAAAACAGCAGGGACTTGCTATAATAAATTGCTGTCTGAACAGACACGCCGCACACGGCAGGCGATGCCGCATGTCGTGTGTACCCTTGGCCTCATAACCTTGAGGCCCTTAAGTCCAAAAGGAGGTGCTACAAAATGGCAAAGTACGAAACCATGCTGATTACCAGCGCCGCTCTCGACGAGGAGGCTACCGCCGCTCTGGTTGGTAAGTTCAAGTCCCTGATCGAGGCTAACGGTACGATCGATTCCATCGACGAGTGGGGCAAGCGCCGTCTGGCCTACCCCATCAACGACGAGGAGGAAGGCGTTTACACTGTGATCAACTTCACCAGCGAGCCCAGCTTCCCCGCTGAGCTGGACCGTGTGTACAAGATCACTGAAGGTGTTATGCGCAGCCTGATCGTTGCCCACGAGGAGTAATCTTTTCGTGACAGAAAGGGAGACCGTAAAATGTTGAATGTTGTTGCTATCATGGGCCGTCTTGTGGCGGATCCTGAACTCCGCACCACGCCCCAAGGCACCAATGTGTGCAGCTTCCGCATTGCCTGCGACCGCAATTTTGTGCGTCAGGGTGAGCAGCGTCAGGCTGACTTCATTGATATCGTTGCCTGGCGTTCCCAGGCCGAGTTTGTTTCTAAGTATTTCCAGAAAGGCAGTCTGATCGCCATCGAAGGCTCTCTTCAGACCCGCCAGTATCAGGATAAGAACGGCAACAATCGCACGGCTGTGGAAGTCGTAGCCAACAACATCAGCTTTGCAGGCCCCAAGAGCAGCAATCAGGGCGGTGGAGCAAATTATCAGAATTCTGCTCCCGCCTACCAGAACGCAGCCCCTGCCCGTCCGGCTGCTGTGGAGGCAGCTCCCAGCTATTCCGCCGGCAGTGCAGATGATTTTGCTGTTATTGATGACAGTGATGACCTGCCGTTCTGATTCCGTAACGGTCTGACCGTTCAATTCTTATAGGAGGTAATAAGCAATGGCTTTTGAAAGAACCGAAGGCTCTCGCCCCGCACGCCCCATGCGTCGCGGCCGCAAGAAGGTTTGCAGCTTCTGTGTCGATCGCATCGACACCATCGATTACAAGGACGTGCCCCGTCTGCGTAAGTACGTCTCTGAGCGTGCAAAGATCATTCCCCGCCGTGTGACCGGCACCTGCGCTTATCATCAGCGCGCACTGACCACCGCCATCAAGCGTGCTCGTCACGTTGCTCTGATGCCCTACGTCAGCGACTAATCAGAACTTTATCAACCCATTCAAAATAATCAGCAATCAGCAAAGCGCTTTCACCGATGACAAGGTGAAAGCGCTTTTTTGTTTGTATAAACTCCCCCAGTCACCTGCGGTGACAGCCCCCTCGGAGATGGGGCCTTTTTCCGCTCAGCGGTTCATCCCGATCCATTGTGTGCACCAACGGAGGACCGCCTCCCCTTCCTGCTCTGCCGTCAGGCCGTCGGTCTGCAAAAAGGTCGTGTCCTCCCGGTTCCGGAACCATTCCCGCTTCAGTGGCAGAAGCTGGTTCCGGTAATGTTCAAAGAATCCCCTTGTGCGCGCGGTATCCCCCTCTTTGCGGGTCCGCAGCGTCTCGTCGGACGCATCCAAAAACAAAATGTGCTCCGGCATACACCCTTGGGCCGCCGCCAGTTCCGGTGCCAATGCCCGCCGGAGCTCCTCCACACCCCAATCCAATCCTTTGCTTTTGGGATAGTGGAGCGTATAGAACACGATCTCCTCTGCGCCGAAATCCATCACGGTGCAGGGGTATTTTTGTGCTACCTGCCACCGGCGCACCTCATTTTGCAGAAAGAGCCGCTGGATCTCCAGATAATCCGCATAGCAGTTTTTATCCAGCCCCCGGTGTTTCACTTCGGCGATGACCGCCGCGTTGTCCTCAAAGCAGACATGCAGTTGCGGGTCATGCGCTTGCAGATAGCGGGCCGCTGTGGTTTTCCCTACCGCCATGCAGCCCTGCAAGGATAAAATCATTGCTCTTCCCCTCCTTCCCTTTCCAGTATAGCACGAGAGGCCTTGACACACAACACAGTTATCCGGGAATGTGCATCCAGCGGTCAAAAAGTTACAAACCGGTACGGTTTTTCCGGCATTTCCTGAAATGTTACCGGGAATTTCCGGAATCAACCGGTGTTCTGATGTGTTGGCAAATCAAACTGCACAACGTCAAACCGATTCTTTGTACACATTTCACGAAATCGCTCCAACATGATTGATTTTTTGAACAAAATGTGCCATACTATAGCCACTGGAAACATTCCCGACACCGTTCCCGAAAATCCAACCGAAAGTGAGGGCCCGCGATATGACGATCAAGGACATTGCCCGCATCAGCGGCTGTTCTGTCAGCACCATTTCGCGCGTCATCAATGATCGGCCGGATGTCCGGCCCGAGACCAAGGAGCATGTGCTCAAGGTCATGCGGGAGGCAGGCTTCACCCCCAACACCAACGCGCGGCAGCTGAAGATTCAGCAATCCCGCAGTCTGGTGTTCGTGGTCAAGGGGACCCGGAACATCTTCTTCTCCGACTTCCTCGTTCAGCTGCAGCGGGCCGCTACCCTGTATGGGTACAACGGCATCGTCTCCTACCTGGACGAGAACGCCAACGAGATCGATGCTGCCGAGAAGATCCTGCGGGAGATCAAGCCCAAGGGCATGATCTTTCTGGGCGGCAGTGTCACGAACTTCCAGAACGGCTTTGCAAACATCTCCGTTCCCTCCGTACTGGCCACACTGGTCTCCAATGAGTTGGACTTCCCCAACCTCTCGATGGTGGGTGTGGATGACCGGGCCGCAGCAAAAGCGGCAGTCTCCCATCTCATCGCACAGGGTCACCGCAAGATCGCGGTGCTGGGCGGCCCGGCCACCAGCTTTCCCAGCCGGATGCGCCGTTTGGGTGCGCAGGATGCCATGGAGGACGCAGGGCTTGTCTTTGACGATAAACTCTATGGCCTGTGCAACTACGATTTCGAGTCCGCCTACCACGCCATGAACAGTCTGCTGGCCCGCCGGGCCGAGTTCACTGCCTTGTTTGCCATGAGCGATGTGATCGCCTTTGGTGCCATCCGGGCGCTGGTAAGTGCAGGTATGCGGGTGCCGGAGGATGTCTCAGTGATCGGTTTTGATGGCATCACGATGTCCCGCTACTGCGTGCCGGTGATGACCACCATCGTCCAGCCCAGTGAACAGATCGCACTGCAGAGCATCGAGCTGCTGGTGCGGCAGATCGAACACGGAGCCCCGGCCCAGACCGTCACGCTCCAGCCGGAATTGCAGCAGGGCGAAAGCGTTTGCCCCTGCCGCCGGAACGATTCAGTCTAACTTCCGTCCTCATGCTGTGGACGGTGGCAGATATTAACCAAAAGAAGAAGGAGTACTACTATGAAAAAGATGATCTCTCGTCGTAATTTCCTGAAAGTGGCCGGTGCATCCGCCGCTGCTCTGGGTCTGGCTGCCTGTGGCGGTTCTTCCAGCTCCACCGCTTCCTCCACTGCCAGCTCTGCTGCCGGTTCTTCGACCGCTGCAAAGGCTGACGGCAAGGTCTACTACCTGAACTTCAAGCCGGAGCAGGATCAGGATTGGCAGGATCTGGCCGCTGAGTACACCAAGGAGACCGGCGTGCCTGTGACCGTTGTCACCGCCGCTTCCGGCCAGTATGAGACCACTCTGATGAGCGAGATGGAAAAGAGCGAGGCTCCCACCCTGTTCCAGGTCAACGGCCCTGTGGGTCTGGCCAACTGGAAGGATTACTGCTACGATCTGTCCGGCAGCAAGCTGTACGGCGAGCTGACCAGCGACTCCTTCGCCCTGAAGGACGGCGACGCTGTCACCAGCATTGCATACGTCATTGAGACCTACGGCATCATCTACAACAAGGAGCTGCTGACTGCCGCCGGTTACACCCAGGACGACATCAAGGGCTTTGACGATCTGAAGAAGGTCGCTGACGATATCCAGGCACGCAAGGCTGAGCTGGGCGTGGACGGTGCTTTCACCTCTGCCGGTATGGATGGTTCTTCTGACTGGCGCTTCAAGACCCATCTGGCAAACCTGCCCATCTACTACGA